>Ga0307518_10001649_pt1 | contig 16468 bp, 10 predicted proteins | sample 25_EM_MG_FD_203889 | JGI IMG/M metagenome (GOLD analysis project Ga0307518, IMG submission 203889) | Populus trichocarpa ectomycorrhiza microbial communities from riparian zone in the Pacific Northwest, United States - 25_EM | ecosystem: Host-associated > Plants > Roots > Unclassified | place...
TAGAATGCCCCTGGTGAGGTTCGAACTCACGACTTCTTGCTTAAAAGGCAAATGCACTACCACTGTGCTACAGAAGCTTTTCTATTATAGCTCTCTAGCAAAAATTATTTATAACTTTCTAAACCCAAGCCATTGGAAATCACCACCACCAATATACTTCGGTAAACAAGATCGCCTGGTGGGTGCGTGCATTGAATATCTTAATTCTTTCTTTTTATTTTTCCCCTGCTAATTGAGCACAAGGCAGACACCAAACAGTTAATGATGGCAAAAACAATTACCTTTGTTTTTTAAATTATGTTTTTTTTTTCTAATTTCATTTATTTAGTTTATTAGAGATTAAATTTCATGATTTGTTGCAATTTGTTTTCTATGTAGTTGTTCAAGTCATATGACTCGTGTCGCATGTTTAACGGAATAACTCGGTTAATTAGAGTTTCTTTTCTTTTTAATTGATATCTTTTTTTTAATTTTATCTTTCAACATTGAGTTTATTAGAAATTAAACTTTATAATTTATTTTGGTTTGTTTTTTATGAGATTATCCTGATTTCATGACTCAGGTCATGAATTTTACGGGTTAACCCGAGTAGACTTGGATAGTTTTATTGTATTTTTTTTAGATTGAATTTTCTTCTTTCAATTTCATCATTCAACAATGAATTGAGATTAGAGTTTCATAATTTATTTTAATTTGTTTTCTACAAGATTATACTAGTCTCATAGCTTAGGCTGTGTAGGTTTGACGGGTAAACCCAAATTGATTTGGGTTGTTTTTTGTGGTTTTTTTTTAATTGATTACTTTTTCAGTTTTATCATTTAACATTGAGTTGATTGAGAATTAAGTTTCATAATTTATTTTAATTTACTTTCTATAAGGTTATTTCGATCTCATAACTCAAGTCATGGATTTGATAAGTTAACCTGGGTTGACTTGAGTTTTTTTTTTCAATTTATTTATTTTATTCAAATTTCATCATTCAACATTAAATTGATTGAGAACTGAGTTTTATAATTTTCTTTAATTTGTTTTGTATGAGATTATCATGGTTTCATGATCCAAGTTATGAATTTGGTAAGTTAACTCATGTTAACTTTGATAAATATAATACATTGTCATCTTAATATTTAAAAAAAATATTATTTTTAATTTAATTTTAATCAAATTATAATTTTATTAGGTGAATTACCTTTTGACCACGTTAGGTTAAAACTCGCATGGTTTGATTTTTTTTTTTTTTACTAGAAGTGAGCAACATTTAAATACATCTTTTTTTATGTTGAAAAGTTGCTGGATCCAACCATAGCAGGCAACGATATTTTGAAACTACTAAATTTACTTGGTTTTGACACAAGTACAATAGATAAACATGAAGAAGAATTAGGGATCGGTGAAAAAAATTAAAAACTAGAATGCCCCTGGTGAGGTTCGAACTCACGACTTCTTGCTTAAAAGGCAAATGCACTACCACTGTGCTACAGAAGCTTTTCTATTATATCTCTCTAGCAAACGTTATTTATAACTTTCTAAACCCAAGCCATTGGAAATCACCACCACCAATATACTTCGGTAAACAGGATCGCCTGGTGGGTGCGTGCATTGAATATCTTAATTCCTTCTTTTTATTTTTCCCCTGCTAATTGAGCACAAGGCAGACACCAAACAGTTAATGGTGGCAATGTCACTGCTATTCATTACTGGAATCAGCAGCATTTGGAACCATCAATGCAGCAAAACTTGAGTTACTTTCTCTGATTGATATATCCCAACTGTTCTGTTGAAAGCTAAAATCTTGTAAGATGGAACAAAACACGATCTTTACAAAGTTTTCCCATTAAATTATGTTAATGTATACTTCAATATTAGATTGTTAGAAATTATGGAAATGTATCAGGAAGACAACTACAGAACAATCAGGAATCAGATTCAAAAAATTTCCAGGTGTGCACAGAATCATATGCAGATTTGAATAAAATGAATTTGTAATTTAAACCACTCCTCCCTCCCTCTCACAACCTCCAAATATATATATATATATATATATATATATATATATATTGCATCATATCAATGAATTCCTCACCAGATTTTTATGCTGAACGATGCGCGCAGTCCCAGCGAGTTAAATTTCAGATAAATAGCTGAAATTTCAAATAATTTTTATTCAATAAACCATGTTGCCAATAAAAAAACAAAATAGAAAAAAATCAAAAGAATAAAGATCATATTGTATAAATAAAACAATGAAAAAACGCTTATGTAATTTGCTCAAGAGAAGAGAAAGAAAAGGAGGACAGGAGAAAAAATTCTATTGCAGCCACACCGTCTATTCTCCTCCGTCATGCATGCTACCAATAGAAAGCTCTCGATACCGCCACTATGAAAAGTGGTGTTTGACAGTGGAAGGAATCCGCACGTGTTGCTGAAAGAGCATGGACTCCTCACACACATTTGTTCTTTTTAAATATGTTTTATATATATTAAAAGACTCAATCACTCTTTAATAATTACAAAAAAACCAAATAGAAATGAAGAAAACACTCCTAAACCCAAGTAAAAGAAAAACAAAATTGCAAGTGTATTTAAATAATCATATTGTTCAAAAAAAATTTAAAAACCAAAAACACCCCTTGCCCTTGTGTTATGTTTTTAGTTTTTAAATGGTAGATTAGTAATTTAACCGTTCAATAAAAATATGAAGAAACCCGTTTACCCCCAAAGAGATTGGTAATGTCAATTGAATCCCGTAAAAAAACTATTTTACATTTTTACCCCCCAAAACTCAGCCTTTTCCAGTTTTCCTCACAAACATGTAGGGCAAAATTGTTAGTACATTGTTGCGATGCACTGTATACTAAGTCTTGCTCCATGGTGAAAGGTTGATGGAGTTTAGTTTTCTTTCTTTTTAATTAAGACTTACTTTTCTAATCATAATAAGTTTTTCTTTAAAAAACATTACTTATAATATAAAATATATTTATGTGAAATACTTGAATTATTAGAAGTTTTTATGAATATTTATTTTAATTATTTTTAATATTTATTCAATAAACTATGCTGCCAATAAAAAAATAATGTTAAAAAAAAGAGAGTTTTGATAAATAAAAATATATTTTTTCTTCAAAATTTAAATTATTGTCTTTTTTTAATATTTATTATAATTATCATATAATTAAATAAATAAATAAAAACTCGGAAAGCGCCCCTCAGCATCCCGCGATCGTAACCAGTTCTAACCAAGATATCACGTATCCAAGCAGTATCCATGTCTGAATGGACGATGTTATTACCCAAAATGAAAAACAGTATACCATAGGTTCATGAACAATGAACATCAATATTATTATCAGATGTCTGAATTAACAGCATAGTGTCTGCAAAAAAATACCCTGGGGGTGGAATTGTTATTTTACAAGCATGGAAAACCTCATGGGGCCTGAGGTGGGTTCGGACAACATGATATTCAACGAAGAGATCAGCAGACTCCGCCAGAAATCTCCTCAGATCGAGCCTGGATCTATGACTAGCTGATGATGATTGATCCTAGCTTTGGATAGATTATTAGAATTTTGACCTGTATTTCCCTGCTAGACATTTGGCCTTCATGCAATTATTGTTTTCAATAAATGGATCATAATTTAGACGAAGCACCAGAGAGAGCATGATTGACCAGCTCCCGCCTTAGGATCTTTCCTGCGGGAGATTTTGGAATGGCACTGATGAAGGCCACTCGTCTTATCTTCTTGTATGGTGCAACCTGCAAGAAGAAATGATTAGTTTTGAGCATGACATGGTACCATCATAGGGAATCATCCTTAAATGAGAGAGCGTACGTTTGACTGTAATTGTTGGCTATCTGGCTGCTCATTTTTCGGGAAAAAGTCACTCAATGGTTATAATTTACTTCTATCAGGTAACCTGACTAGAAGTGGGGAAGTGATCAGACAACTGAAAAATAAACTGAGAAGGACATCCTACGCCCCAGGGAGGAGAAAATTAAAACATGCCATCTCAAGTCAAATTCAGAATTCTGCAAGTTGTTCTGTAGCCAACCAAGGAAATCAACCACTAGATCTGAATTCCAGAAGCAGAATGTCCTCTTCCAAAGGATCTCTATATTTTAATGGGGATATTGTTCTTTCACATGGCAAATACAAAAATATGTGATCCCACAAGGCATATTATAAGAGACACCACCTAACCAATTTGTCATTTTATGCAACAACAGGGCAAGATTTAATATGGTAGTGATCCATAGATGCGTGCAAGTATCTGCATCTTAAATTAAGAGGTGCCAAATCATCATGGTTTATCCAGAAGCTTACCTGTTTTGCAATGGAATCCATGATTTGAGCCTCAGTAATATTGCTTCCAGGTTTCCTCACCACATAGGCCATAGGTATTTCCCCTGCCTCTTCATCAGGGTACCTGCTCCGAAATAACAAAAACCAAATGATAAGTGGATCAGGATCTTCAGTAGGATCAAACATAAATAAATAAATAAGTAGATTCTGAAAGCAAGAAATTCACTGGAAGAATCTGATACTAAATACATTTCCATAAACATTTACCCTTAACAATAACTAGATTCAATAAATCTGGTAAGTAAAATGATCACCTTATACATTTTAACGGTATCTGTCAAAAGAAAAAAATTGGATTTCCCCAAGAAAAAAGCACTAGAAGAGGAAATTCACAATTTTGATGAATTGAGATATCTTATCTAATCCATGCAGCAAGTTATCAACAAGTACACTCTTTCTGATTGTCATCCTCAACAGAAGAATCTCTCTTGCTTCCTCAATAAATAAAATAAGCTAAGATAAACTTACAAAACCAGCAAAAAGAATTTGAAGCAAGAACAAAAGTACTATATTGCGAAAAATATACACACATAGGATCAAATTTTAAGAAATAGAAAAATAGCATGTGATCCATCATGTTTCAGGAATGAGCTAATGAATCAAAGAGAACTTCAGACTCATGTCTGTGTGAAATAGCCAGCTGTTTGGTGTTAGAAATTGATGCTGAAATCGATGAAACAAAAGCAACACCCTGCATACACAAGTATAAATATACCAGCATGACATTGCGGCATGAGTAGCAGATGAAACAGCTAGACAACTTACGGAATCACAGCAGCATCAGCAATTTCAGGATTAGACTGAAGTAACTTTTCCAACTCAGCAGGGGGCACCTGAAAATAATCAATCATATGGTGAGATAACAACATTCCAGATAGTTCAAATTAGATTTACAATCCTAATGTCCATTGCAGTCAAGACTATGCTAATATAATCCAATCACCTGAAATGCCTTGTATTTAATCAACTCCTTTAGCCTATCAACAATGTAAAGGAGCCCGTCCGAGTCAAAATAACAAAGATCTCCAGTCTTTAACCAACCTTCTGGATGTAAGGTTTCCGCAGTTGCCTTCTCATCTCCTACATAACCTGCACTAACACCATTGCTCTGCTCGTTAAAGAACAAGCTTATTAGACATGGTAATTTATTTGTCTGTCTTTCAATTAACCAGTATATTCAGTGAATACCATGGTGTATATGAACTTCTATCTGTCCCAGATTAGCATCTAAAAAGGGGTAAAATATTTTAACTCTATCCTACACAATGTCCAAAAATTCCACATAAATGCTTGTGAGGTGAGATGCATTTTTCTGTGTCAGGTGGCCTAAAAAAGAGAGTAACAAGGACCGGTTGAAATGCATTAAAATTAACAGCCAATATGTCCATGATCTCTACCTTTCATGACAGTTGGCCCTCGCAACCAAAGCTCCCCTCTCTGGCCAGGACCCAAGGACTCTCCAGTTTCAGGATCAACAATTTTAGCTTCCATATTTTCAGACAGGCGACCGACAGAAGCATGCTGGCTAGTCTCTTCTGGTCCTAGAGTCCTTGATGCCCCTCCTCCAGTCTCAGTCAACCCATATCCCTAAAATTCCAAATACAATGCACAATCCTTATTCAACAACATTTTCAAAATGCAATAATCTTCAAACACTCACACGATCATTTTATTAAACAACCTAGTCAAAACGCAATGTCTTTTCTAAAAAACACTACATTCAACGTCAGAACTGCTCCACTTGGCTTACCATTCAAACTAGCCTCAAACGGGGTCAATAGTTGCATGAATTGTAAATGCTGACCAATACCATTCAATTTCAATGATTCAATAAACTATCAAGCTGTTGAAAATTGACCAAATCCACCATCAACAATAGAACATAAACATTTCTGATTAGTGTCCCCACTAAATTTAATTTACAGAGTTCTAAAATTATATGTTAGTTGGTGCCATCGAAAAAGTGCTTTCTCGGGCTGAAAAAGCTTTCATACCAAAAAGCATTGCATGAGGTTGCTTTTAAATAACTAAGCATTGCATGATAACTTTTCTTGTCCAAATATATACTGATAATATTTTTTTATTTTTTAAAAATTATTTTTGATATCAATATATAAAACGATACAAAACAAATAAAACATATTAATTTTTTTAAAAAAAAAAATTGAATTTTTTGGACGGTTTGCTAGTGATCAGTATATTACTTTGCTCAGCACATGAAATGAAAGTAGAAAACACACCGATGACACTAGTGATCAGGACAATAACATATAGACAGTTATTATTAATTTTAGCAAATATAAGGTTTCCCTTTAGCAATTTAAATCAAAATATATTGATTGAAGTCTCAAAAAGGGATCACCTGTACTATTTCAACGTGTGGAAATTTCTCTTTAAACTTATCAGCAACCTCCTTCCCTAGTGGTGCGCCACCGCAGCCAAGTGATCTTAGCGAACTCAAATCATACTTCTCAGTCAGATCCGATTTCACAAACGCCACAATAAGCGGTGGCGACACCGGCATGTAAGTAACTCTATATTTTTCTACATGTTTCAACATTTGTACGAAATCAAATCTCTCCATCAAGACCAAAGTCTCCCCTCTTGAGAACGCATTTATTGACATAAAGAACCCAAAAACATGAAACAAAGGCAATATAAACAGAGAAACTGGAGGTTGCTCAGGTTGATTCGGTTCGGGTTCTTTCATGTTGTGATGAAAACCGGAGATTAAAGCGATTAAGTTCCGGTGAGTCAATGCCACTCCTTTGACTCGCCCTGTTGTGCCTGAGGAGTAAAGAATAGCCGCAATGTCAGACTGACTCACTTCAACCCGGGGTTGTTTGGCTTGTGGTTTGGGCTGAGTCAACAAGGAGGTGAACTCGGGGGAGTCAATGAGGATGGTGCCAAGAGGGAGGGAAGGAAGCTTGTGGGCAGTTTGGGAGGTGGCAAAGGCGATCTTGGGTTTACAGAGTTGGAATTGGTGAGCCAATTCGGAGTCTGAACTCAGCGGATTGGCGGGAGAGATGATGACACCGAGGTACATAAGAGATAAATAAAGAACGGGGACGTGGAGGGAAGGTGGGCAGAGGATAAAAGCAACGTCCTTGTTGTTTAAAGAGTAGTGGTTCTTGAGAGATGAAGAAAGAGAGTGAATTTGGTCGATGGCTTGAGAGTAAGTTATAGACTCGCCTGTGGAGGGGATGGTGAGGTAGGTGGTGGTAGTGGTGGGGACGGTGGAGGACTGGAGGAGAGAGAGGATGAAATGGGTGATGGAGAGAGGCTGATGGGGTGGTGGAAATGGAGTCGGTGGTCTGAGACTGTGAAAGGTTTTGGTTTGTTGGCAGAAACCAGTTCTTGGGTTGATTGACTCCATTGCCATCTTGATATGGAAGACAAGCAAAATGGAAGAGGAAGAAGAGTTTCAATGCTTGTGTCTCTGTTTCTGTTTCTGCTTGTGCGTGTGTGGTCTTGGCTGAAGGAGGAAGGTGGAAACTGTCAGAGATATATTTGGGAGCAGATCTGTCGTTTTCTGTTTTGTATTTGTTTGACTAATGAGTTGATTATTATTATTACTATTCAAATGGAAGATTTTTTTAAGTTTGTAATGAATATTTTAGGTAGAATTTGCTAACGTGACTCAAATGCTATTCAATACAAATTTAAACTTTTTATATATTTTTAAATTATTTTAATATATTAATATCAAAAATAAAATTTTAAAAATAAAAAAATATATTATTTTAAATAAACTTTCAAAAAATAATATTTTAAGAAATAATCACTATTATATTACTATATATATTTTTATATTTTCTTAATAACCTTGTATGGCGGCTGCCTTTCAAGGAAGGGAAGACATTTCTTTTTTCTACTGATTTTTTTTTTCTTGTCAATGTCATAACTGTTGTTCATTGAAAGTATAAAGGTTTCTTTTTTTAATGTGACTGTGAAAATTAGTTTTCATAAAAATATTTTTAAAAATAAATTATTTTTTAATATTTAATAATATTATAGAAAATAAATTGAAAAATATTTTTTAATATTTGATTATATCATAGAAAATAAATCAAAAAATAACTTATTATTTTTTATGTTTATTAAAAGAACATGAATGCAATTTGATAGATAAAACTAATTCAAGAAGAATAAAATTTTAAAAAATAATCCAGTTTTATAAATTATTTCAAGTAAAATAAATAACACCCAAAAAAATAAAGATCAAATCTGACAGAAAAAAAGTTAAAAAAAGGATGAAATTAAAAAAAAACAATGTCATAAATTATTTTAAGTAAAATAAATAATAATCAAAATAATATGGATCAAATCTGATAGATAAATAATTTCAATTAAAAAAATAAGAGAAAAACAAATAACAATCAAAAGAATTAGGATCAAGATTGATATAATATTCAAATTAAATCAAATTCCAAGAGAAAATTGAAAACAATAAATAAAAAATCAAAACTAAATATATAACAATAAAAAGATTGAGGATCAAATCTGATATAATCAACAAATAATAATATTTTTGAATTTTTCATAACTTTTAGAAAGCATTTTTCTCCAAAAATAAAATAAAAAATTCTTGAAAAACAAGCTAAATTTTCTTTGTTTGAAAAATGTTTTTTATTGACTAATTTTTCTTAAGGTAACAAGCACAAAAATATTTAGAAAATAATTTTCAGAAAATTACTTTTTATAAAATAGACAGGGCTTTAGAGTGTGTTCGACAACAAATGTAAATATTAAAATGATATTCTTTTAATTTTTATATTAGTACTTCAAAACTATTAAATAAATCCTAGAAAAATATTATTTAATACATCTTTTAACAAAAAAATACTTTAAAAAATATTTTACAAAATGGATTGAACAATAAAAACAAACACACCCTCATTATTCCATTGTTTGGGTTTTAAATATTGCTTTCTCTAAATAGTTTTGCAATATTAATTTTTTTTTAAATAATCTCTTGAATATTTTTATAATAAGATCATATGAATTGGTCCTGAGGATTTTATCAACTCTTTTATTTTGTGTGGTTTTTGTTTTTATCATTTTATTTTTATCCCTAATAGCATGAGGATGTTTTCTTTTTAATCTTGTGTTGATAATTTAGTGCTTTGTATAGTGTTTTTTTTTTATATATTGTTTTGGTATTTATTTTGTACTCAGTTTTTCATATATATTTTTAGATTAGGTTTCATAAATTTTTATTTATGGTTTCATACATTTTTATATGTTATATGTATTTCATTATTTACAATCATTGTTGTTAGATTTGCATGCATTTTTTCTTCAATAAATATGCCATATTATTTTTTTAGGTTGATTGAATTGAAACTTATGATATTTTATGTTTTTGTGTGAGTTTACTTTTTGGCAGTTCTATACTTTTACTATTTATTTTGGATTTGTTTTTTTGTTGTGCATGCAATATTTTGACTATTATTATGCATTTCTTTTTATTTTGGTTCATTTAACTTTAAATTATTGCCTTATGTTTTTGTGTGCTCATAATTTATAATAGATTTATATTTGAAATATATAATTTGGCAAACTTTTCATTATAAGTCTATATCCTCATTAATTTTTTGAAATATTTGTTTATCTTTATTTGGTAAGATAATATTATGTTGATATATTATGTTAAAGACAATCATTTGCATAGATATTGCTACCTTTTGTTATTCTTTATATATATATATATATATATATATATATATATATATATATATAATAGAATATGATATTGATAGTTCCCTTTTTTTTTGATATAATATTATGTTTATCTTGTCATTAAATATAAATATTTTAGTAAACTTTAGATTATATTATTTATACCTTTCTATCAATAATTATTGCTTGAAAAATATTTTTTAAGAGTATTGTATGTACATTTATATTTATTTTATTTTAATACGTTTTAGGTTTCAAAGCGTTATAAAAACAATAAAAAAGCCAAACACACTATACATACATTGTATAAAGGAAGAACACATTTTTTTTTGTTTTTGTCTAATAAGTCTATCAATCACAATTAATTAAATAAATCTTTTTTCATTGAGTCATCTATATTCATGTATCGTTAAGTTCTTATCACACACATTAACCAAAACAAGAATATTATCATCAACAATTCATATATCATTTGATATAATAATTTAAACTTAAAAATTTACTAAGATTATTTAAATTTTTTCAAGGTCAAGCTAGCTCTAATAGAACTGTGACATCATGTAAAGTAAGTGTCAAGTGAATATAAAAACAAAAAAATAGTATTGTTATGAAACTCAATATATTAGTTTAAATTTGAAAAATCTTGACTTGATTATTTGCTTAGCCCGAATTTCAAATTAAATCGTATGAGAGTTACTCTAATATTATCTTTTTTCATTAGATATATAGGTCAAAAAAAAATAAAATCAACCCAATGCTGGAGAATAAAATTAAATAAACACTCTATATTAAATGATGAAATAAAAAAATAATAAATAAAAAAAGGGTCAAAAAACTTAAAGAAAAAAAAACCCCATAATAAAGGATGGGATTGGAAAAAAAACCAAAAGATAAAAAAAAAACCAAAAAACTTTTATTATATTATAAACAATACAAAAACTTATTTACCATCAACCCAATATTGAAATGTAAAATTAAATAAAAATCCTATATCAAAGGATAGAATTAAAATAAATAGGCCAAATAACCCAAAGAAAAAAAAACCCACATTAATGGATAAAAAAACCCTAAAAATAAAAAAAAAGCTAAAAAATACCTAAAGAGTCAATACAAAAACTCAAAGGCTTGTTACTCGAGGGAGGCTTATGAGCCAAGTTTTTATTTTTATTTTTTAAAAAGACAAACAAGCAAAATTAATAATACTATAATCCAGGGGTTTTGTGGTCTTTTTATCATAGTTTTTTTTTGTTTAATTTCAACTTAATCTAGGGGAATTTTTGTATTTTAATAATTGTTAAATATTAAAAAAAAAACCTTGCTAGCGAGCGCCATGCATGCACCAAAAGGTAGGCAACCCTCGTGACTTTTAAGAAAGAGTCGTTTGGTCACTAAACACTTCCTTTCACTATAGTGTTTGAAATGCCTTGATGCCTCCTATATAATGGGACATGGTGTGTGTTAAACTCACCATCGGTTTGGTAGCACTTGCCAGACCTAGATGGTGCCTGGATCTGACAAGCCAACGGGGTGAACTAGCGCCAAATGCAACAACTTTTGGGTCTGGCTTTAGCCAGACCTAGCGTGCCTTTATGGAGGCGTATTTGGTGTAGGCGCGTGCCAACCTAACACGTTTAAAAATACAAGAAACTTATGTCAATATATTTTTTCTTGATCCTGTATTTTTAAAAAATATATACATAAAAATATAATGATAAAATCTTGATTCATCAATCGCCATGGTCAATTTTCCCAGATATCCCTGGCATTTGATAAACATTTTGAGGAAAATCCCCACCAAGCAAAGGATGATCATCAGTAGACCCATGTTCATAATAGAACTTTATCTTATCTATTAACTTTAACAAACCAACAATGCTAGTGTCATTATGCACTATTGTGAAAAATAAGGTCTTACATCATGACAAAGCAAAAGAATCATTATAATACATAAAATACACATCATTTTTACCAAATTCAACATTAATATTCAGTAATTAAGGTCCTAAAATACAATAAATCTGGATCAGTATCATGTTTCTCATACACAACCTCATCCATATACTCAACCAACAGACCCAATTGACCTTTTCACAGTTCCACCCATGTGGAATATAAATGTCTTCTTCGACGATGTATCATGTTTCTCATACACATCCTCATCCAAGATTTTGGGTGCTGTGAGTTATATATGACGATGTAGAGAGAGTATTGAGTTAAACGCTTCCACATCCAATTAAGCTCTTTAGCTATAATTATAGAGAGCATGGATATATATTTTCACCTGGAGCATTCTTTTCCTCAAATGCCTCTCTACATACTCAAGCTTTGTGAACTGTACTCGCTATACACATACCGAGTACTGTCGCATTATCTGGATCAATTCATCAAAGATCATGCATCGCAAGGAAGTGAAAGGAAAAACAGTTAGCATTGAAGTCCAGTCCTGGCACAGCATAACAAGATGTAACGAGTCTATAGTTAATGTCCTGGAGATGGAGCAATTTGGAGCATGTCATGGCCCAAGGTGCCATGCATGTATGGCAAGGAATATCATGGGAACAGTGAAGTCGATACCGCAACAGGCCTCGTATGCTAACCAAAACCATATACATAGTATGAACGACTCTATAAATCCAGTGTCTTTGAAAAAGCAGATGACTTACTGAGCTTGCAATATCAATGAAGCTTCTATTTTATTATTTCCATGCAGAAACTTGAGCCAATACATAGTTTGTGAAGGGTTCATAAATGTGCGCCCTATAATTTGTTGTGTAATAAAGACTTCAAGCATTGAAGTTTTTGTGCCCTAAATGCAATTTTCATTAAGCCCTGTCTCAAAGGTATGTGTTAAAATGACTATAATTTGATGCTTAGTGAATATCTATTTCACGAACATCATTTTTAGATAGAAATGAAGAACATATTTATTTTATAAAGACATGTATCAATTATCAACACTAGTATGAGTTCAGTATGCCAAAATAAACAAATAAAAAATGTACTAAGAAAAAACCTATGACAGCTACAATGAAAAAAAAAATGTATTTGAGCATGCATTAAGTTCTTTAATTTAATGCATGTTTGATCAACCATTTAACTAGTGATGAATTAATTTTTAAAAGCTTTTTACTAAATGAAATAGTTAATTTTCAATATTCCTTTAAATGTATACCTTTTTAATTTCTATTATAATAAAATAATTAATTAAAAATATGAATTTTAAAAATGATTAAAAGTAGTTTATTTTAAAAAAAATACATTAAGGACTCTTACTTCACTTAAGAGAATGTGGATTTTTTTAGAGAGCTGATTTTCTAAAATAAATTTCTAGCTATTTTTTTCTTGTTTTTGATTTCTTTTTTAAAGGACCAGTAATTATTTTCTTTAAATTTAGATGAAATCTCAAAAAAAAAAAACAATTCACATGGCAAAATAATTCCCACATGTTAATTCGATAAGACGTGGTAATTTAAAAAACAATATTATTTTGATGAATTTCTAAATAAAAAACATTTTAAAAAACAACCACTATCACTACCACAATACTAAACAAGCTCTAAATCGATCAGAATCACAATACAATGTTATTTTTAAAATATCTTTTCAAAATGTTTTTTATTTTTTTAAAATTATTTTTAGAATTAATACTTCAAAATAACAATCTAAAAACATAAAAAAATAATTTTTAATAAAAGACAATTTTAAATTTTGAGGGAACGCGGTTTCAACGACGTTCCTAAACACGGCTTAAAACAAACTTTATCAGTGTGTTTATTTTTTGCAGTGATATTGTGCTTTCGAAAATTTAAATTAATTTTTTTTTGAAAATTTTAAAATTATTTTAACATGCTGATTTTAGAAATAAATTTTAAAAAATAAAGAAATTATTTTAATATATTTTTAAATATAAAATATATTAAGAGTAATCACTTTATCTCACTGTTTTACATATTATTATCTAACAATTGTAAGTAACTGTTACGAAATCAACATAGAAAAATTTTTGCAGCTCCCAAAAGTAATAACAGAACAACTCAAACCCTTTTTTTTTAACAAATAAATTATGATTTACAGAGAGCGCCGGAGAGAGCACGATTGACGAGCTCCCGCCTCAAGATCTTTCCGGCAGGAGATCTGGGGATCGCATCAGTAAAAGCCACTCGTCTTATCTTCTTGTATGGTGCAACCTGTGGAAATAAATTATAGGCCTCAAGTGAGTGCATATTCACATGACTAGACAAAATTTGTCATTTTATGCAACATGAGGACAAGATAAAATTCATACGTGATGGGGTAATCTTTGATTTACTTATTTTTATAAAGATAAAATCTTAAATAAAAAGAATTAATTGATAGAAATTTAATTTTAATTTTTATTTTATAAGATATCAAATTTTTGTTTAGCAATAATTCTTTAACAATTATTTATCTTGTGTATTTTTCACTATCATGTAAGATAAAAAATGAAAAATAATTTTAGACTATTATCTTATTTATTTTTATTATTCTTAAACTTTACTTTAATTAGTCCGTGCTTTATTTAAATTGGGTGCATATTTGACAAATTAATATTACAATTTTATTTTCAAGAGTAGAAATACTCTTTGTAAGAATAAAATATTAAGACTTCATAATATTATTGCTGTCGAATTTATTTTGCTTGTGTGAGAGAGATTCTCAAATTGATTTATCGAAGATTAATTGGCTCCATGGTGTTTTTTTTAAAGACTTCTTGTTTGTAAATTGATATTCGTAGTGTGGAGATTTTTACTTTAATAGTATTAATGTCTTGAAACATGTTTTAATTATATCACATTCCTATCAGATTTATCTCAGTTTTTCTGAATTTGTTATTATTCTTGTTACGGGTTGCACAACCATAGGATCACGAGTATGGAATAATGCATGTATGGCCTTTAAAGTACTTGCTTCTTAAATTAAAACGGGGCTAAATTATTGTTTCTATCATTTTATGCAACGAGAGCAAGATTTTGTGCGGACTTGATCCATAGATCTGCCTTCTAAGTGCATGCATCTTAATATGAAAGAGGGAAAATAATGAAACTTAAAGCTAGAAGCTTGCCTGTTTTGCAATGGAATCCATGATTTGAGCCTCGGTAATACTGCTTCCTGGTTTCCTCACCACATAGGCCATGGGGATTTGCCCTGCCTCTTCATCAGGATACCTGCTCCAAGATACCAAAACCAATGAAACGAGTGGATCTGTATCTTCAAAAACAATGACACTAAATACACCTTCCATCTATCATTAGCACTTAAATTATCGAGCTACAAATTTTACTGCTGCTATCTCCATATCAGTCAAGAAAAGAAAACCTGGACTGATCCACCATTACACGCAGTTCAATGGCCAGAAGAATCTCAGTTTAATTCAGAAATTCCATCAGTCGAAGTGTTTTTGTGTAATACCACCACTAGCAAACTATCCATTAATGATTTCAAAAAGTAAAGTCTCTCATTGTCATTCCCAACAGAAGAATCTCTCTTGCTTCCTCAATAAACGAGCTAAGAATATCTTCTCCCCAGTTCACTAAACTGCCGAAAAGCAACACAAGATCAAGAATACCAGACATGCATGCTGCCTACTTTCTATAATACAGGTATAGTAAAAGGGAAGGGGAGTTTATACAGTGTCTTTACTGTAGCACCATACTCATTTTATTGTGGACTAGAAGACTTAAATGACTATTTTGTTCCTAAATCAAATAAAATTTGGCCCGGCGTGATATATAGACTCCTTTTGCTTTTTAATAAACATTAAACATACTAAAAAACTCTTAGAGACAAAAAAGAAAAGAAAAGAATATGGTGCTACAGTATATGAGGCTTTTTAATTTTTTAATTTTACTTAAAAAAGCATTTAAGTAATCTCACTATTCATCCAAGATTGAAAAATCAAAACCTAACTCATGAGTTTTGCGGGTTAACTCGGATAGCCTTATCATTTATTACCTAGATTACATGTCTATCATACTACTTTAAGTTGAATCGGGTTTTTTTAATTTTTTTTTATCTAATTTCATACTTACATGTCTATCACACTACCTTAAAAAATAATTATATGTTTGATATTGTTGTCCATTCTTTTAACATGCATCTAATTAAAACAAAACCAACTTATTAAACTTGATTTCTCTTATTTCTTTGAAATGTGCTTCCAACACTTGCACATCAATTTTTACAGAGAAAAAATCCAGAGAGAAAAAATCCAGACTCACGGTATAGCGCGGGCCTTGCCTAGTCTTATACTATCCTCTATATATATATATATAAAAAAAATACCGACCTCTAAGCAATACTAAAAATAGAACAGTTGGCCTAAAATTCTCTAACAAGTTTCATTTTTGAAACATGTTGGATCTCACATGCTACCCCTCTCCCTCTCCCTCTCCCTCTCTTGA
>Ga0307518_10001650_pt1 | contig 16465 bp, 6 predicted proteins | sample 25_EM_MG_FD_203889 | JGI IMG/M metagenome (GOLD analysis project Ga0307518, IMG submission 203889) | Populus trichocarpa ectomycorrhiza microbial communities from riparian zone in the Pacific Northwest, United States - 25_EM | ecosystem: Host-associated > Plants > Roots > Unclassified | place...
TGTTTACGGCCTTAGCTTAGATCATAAACTGAGAAAATAGAACTAGACACTAATGAAAATACTTCTGATCGCACCTGGTGCTGCATAGCCGATGGTGCCTTTCAAACCAACGGAGCTGGTCTGTCCCGAAGATAATTGATGGGAAACTTCTGGACGAAGCCTTGCTAATCCGAAGTCCCCAACACAAGCAGTCATTTCAGCATTTAAAAGAACATTGCTGGGCTTCAAATCACAATGGACAATAGGTGTTGATCCGCAGTGTTGGTGCAAATAGTTGAGCGCATTAGCCACATCGATTGAAATATTTAACCTCTGAATGAGATTCAAACTTCTCAGCTCTTGTGCGTTGTTTGGCTGATGAATTGGATGCAACCATTCTTCTAGACTTCCATTGACCATGAGCTCGTAAACTATAGCCTTGAAATCGTTTCCTTGAAAATCAATGCTAGAGCATGCACTTACTACTCTAACAAGATTTCGATGCCTGATGTTTACCAAGGCTGCACATTCTGCCATGAAACTCCTGGAAGCTCCTTTGCGTAAAAGGTTAAGTACCTTCACTGCAACAGCCATTCCATCCGGAGGAAGGATTCCTCTGTAGACTGAACCAAAACTGCCAACACCGATTGAATTGGCCGAAGAGAATTCATTAGTTGCTAGAAGGAGATCTTGGTAGGCTACTCTCCTAAATGGTATCCCCCATGTAGATGTACTAGAAGCCTGCATATCTTTTGTTTTTCTAAAGAAATAGAAAAGCATGGAAGAGACCAACAAGATTACCACAAGCAAGCCCCCAGACATTGCGACGATCAATATCTTAGTGGAAGATTTCAGCTTTGCCGACTCATTGGTTGTGCATCTGGACAGATTCAACTGAGGTATACCTCCACAGAGCTTCTTGTTTCCTGCAATGGAAATTACACTTGTATTGCCAAAGACACCTTGCACGGGCACCTGACCTTCAAGGTCGTTAAATGACAGATCCAGACTTTCTAACAACTTTAAGTCTCCCAAAAACTTGGGAATTTGGCCACTTAAGTTGTTGTAAGAGAGATCAAGAACTTTAAGTGCTCTCAAAGAACTCAGAGACTCAGGAATGGACCCTTTGAAAAAATTACCCTTCAAACTCAAAAGCTCTAAACTCGCGCAACTACCAAGACTACGGGGAATCTCACCGGATAACCTATTTTTAGAAACATCTATCTCACCAAGATGCACCAGATTACCCACTTCCAAGGGAAGAGAACCTGTCAGATGATTTTCAGATAGGTTTAAGGAAACAGTTCCTAAAGGGATACTTAGTAATTCTCTGGGTATGGGACCGCTCAAATTATTATTAGAGAGACCCAACTCCAACAAGTTTTGGCAATTTCCAAGATTCGATGGGATACTTCCATGTAAACTATTGAGTTCTAAATGAGCAGCAATTAACGACGTCATATTGCCTACAGATGATGGGATACTGCCTGAGATTTTATTTTGATCTAGATATAAATAACCTAAATTTTGTAATTTACCAATAGAACTTGGTATCATACCGCTCAATTGATTTGACTCCAAGCCCAAAGCAACCAGGCTGATGAGATTTCCAATCCCATCTGGAATTGTTCCACGTATTTGGTTTCTCCCAAATCCCATCATCCTTAAATTTTTGGAGAAGTTGCCAAGTGTTTCAGGAAGTACCCCTCCTAAATGGTTGCCAGCTATCTCAAAAATTTCCAAAACGGTGTTGTTTTCCAGGGGGTAGAGAAAACTCAGGTCATCGTCCTGGCCACTTCCAAGATCATTGTAACCAATTGACAGGTGCCACAAGTAAGGCAAGCTTCCTAGGGCGGGTACTTTCCCAGTGAAGAAGTTGTCTGAGAGTTCAACATTAGAGAGATTTGAGGCATTAGAGATTGTCATGGGAATCAGTCCACTGAAGCGGTTTGTGTGAACTAGAAGGATTTCAAGATTTGGAAGGGTGTGGCCCAAGTCAGGAGGCAGAGTCCCATGAAGTTGATTCATTGGCACAGCAAAATTAGTAAGAGTAGAGAGATTGAATATGGAAGGAGGGATTGTACCACTCAAATTATTGATGCCGAATGAAAAGATTTGTAATCTTTTCAATCGCCCTATACTATTTGGAATAACTCCTTTCAAATTATTCCCCATCCCACGAATTTCTACGATAGATGAAAGGTTTCCAAATGAAGGTGGTATTTCGCCGACCAGATCATTCATTTTAAAATTTAATACTTTCAATTTTGATAATGATTCTAGTCGTTCAGGAAGCTTACCAGTGAGATTGTTGCCCTCTAAACGAAGGGCAAGGAGATTTGTGCAGCTTGAAATGTTAACAGGGATTTCACCACTAAACGAATTGTTACCTAGTCTCAACATTTGTAGCCGAAACAAATGACCCAGTTCTTCAGGGATATTGCTGCTCAAGCTATTGTTTTCCAGGTTCAGTAGCCTAAGGAAACTCAAGTTGCCAATAGAGGGAGATAGGCCGCCCACCAGTTTATAAGAGTGCAGGTCAAGCTCTACAACTCGCTGATGTCTGCGTCCACATGTAACACCAGACCACTCGCAGAAGTGGAAGGATTCGTTCCACGAGTTTAGTGCACCAAAGGGGTCATCTGTAATTTGAGCCCTGAAAGCTAGCAAAGAGAGTTTGTCTGTCTCATTTCCTCCATGTAATGTGAAGGAAAACGAGTGCCCAATCACTTGCAAGAAAACTATCCACAATATGCATGAATTCATGCTTGGTAGCTTTCTTTAATTAAGTACTAAAGATATGATTAAAGTGATTCTAAGTTTATGCATATATACACACACACACACACACACACACACACACATGGAAAGTGCTAAGGTAAAATGACAATATAATTGTGCCCGCGCAAATAATCAACAGCTCGAGCCCACAATGATGTTAAGTTGTACGCAATTTTCTTGGTGCCATTAATGCTGAATTCTGTGAAAATGAAGGCCGAGTCCCTTCAACACGTTTTCTACCGTGCAAAAGACTGCAAGGAATCTCCAGTTAATGTGGACCATGATTTTCAAGCGGCCAAACTTGGTTTCCAAATTTCACTCCCTTGATTTTCATACTTTTGCAGCTAAATCTAGATGGTAAGATATTTTAGGTGGAATTCAATACTGTTATAACATTGTGAAGACATGAATTTTCTAGACCTTTAAAGGAAAATATAGAAAAGGAACCGCAAAAGCTACCGGAAAATCTAGAACCAAGGTGCTAGACATTTCTGTTCATTAATACCTTCTAATACTTTTTTTTCCTGTTATAATATTGTATCTTTATTTTATTATTACTCGCTTTAAAAAAAAAATTCATTTAAAGCAAGAGTTATCTTTATTTTCATGATAGTACCATAATTGAATAACTGTTTATATACAAGAATTTTATATTACACTAAAAAAAATCACTAAAAAATAAAGAGTAAGAAAGAAGAATACGCAGCTTACCAAGAAGGAGCAAGTGCGGACCCAGTGAAGAAGTTGTCTGAGAGTTCAACATTAGAGAGACTTGAGGCATTAGAGATTGTCATGGGAATTAGTCCACTGAAGCGGTTTGTGTGAACTCGAAGGATTTCGAGATTTGGAAGGGTGTGGCCCATTTCAGGAGGCAGAGTTGAATAGTTGATTCGTTGGCGCAGTAGAATTAGCAAGAGTAGAGAGATTGACCCGGACAAAGGGTCCGGTTACATGGGTTAACTCGAGTTAACCAGAATCAATTAGAAAAATTTTAAAAAATTAAAATTTTAATATTTCATATGAAAAAATTAACAATTTATATGAATTAAGCTATACATGTTATAAATAATAAAGTTTAAAAAATTATTTCAAAAGGTTTTTTATTCCACTTTGAAAAGATACCATATTAGTATGTTATCCTTTTAAGTTGAAATATTTAAACCAAAAAGATTTTTTATCCCACATTGAAAAAACATAACATTTTTCTTGTGAACATAGAGTATATATATTAAAAAGCTTCAAATCTCACATTGAAAAAATAAAACATTCTTCTAGTATTTATATAGTGAACTTTGAAAAGTGTTAATAACCAATTAAAAAATATACAAAAAAGAGGAGTCTTTGATTAGGAGAAAAAACACGTTTGAAAAAAAAAAAGGGTCTCAACTAGGTTTTGTCGGGTCGCGGATTTTGCTGGGTTTTTGCTAATCTCAGTCATTTATCTTACCCGGACCGATCTAGCTATCGGGTCGACCTGGTCCCGGGTCGACTCGTTGGGCCGATCCGGGTTTAATAACTATGGTAATGATAGATTGTTTGTAATTGTGTTAACAATTATTTTTTTAAAATGTTTTTAGTTTGAAAATATATTAAAATAATATTTTAAATTCAGTATATTAAAATGATTTTAAAATATAAAAATAACTAATTTAAAAAATTTAAAAAAATTAAATTTTTATTAAAAACTTTTAAAACACAAAATAAAAGAGGCTATAAATACAATTTCTTCCCAATTGCACGTTAAGCTAATGCACATACATGTACCGCTTGTTATACTTTAATGGTATGGTAGTAAGCATGTCATGACTAATTAAGAGTGTATTTTGTAATGCAGTTAAATATGTTTTTTAAAAAAATTAAATTTTTTTTTTAATTTTTTAGATATATTTTTATAATTTTAATATGTTGATGTATATATATATATATATCTTTTAATATATTTTAAATTTAAAATATTTTAAAAAACACTAGCATTGCGTTGCTAAACACAAACTAAGTTTGAGATTATTTTACTTCTCCCAATTTTAACTAAAAATTTTAAATTCTATCCCAAATAGGTTTTTTCTTTTTATTTATGTGAGAATTACCAAATTGATATGCAACCATATGCTAATTGTTTTAATTCACAGCAGTTTTCCAAGATTAATTTTAGCTAATTATTTTGTATTGGATTATAATAAAAACATATCTAGTTATAATTTTTTTTTCATTTCTCATAATAATTCTAGCTATATCTAACAATTTTTTTTTATCAGATATACATATATTTATTTTTTTTAATAATAATAATATATCGTATATCTTGCACTCTTTAGCTTAAAACATATCACAATTTGATTTAATTTAATTTAACGCTTCAAAAAGGAAATAAGGACGAACTTTCACATCATTTTCAACACAAAAGTCTAGTATTTTTTTATATAAGAATTACATGAATATAATATCTCCAGACATGTGACAAGACACGTGTCAATATTATTATTAGCCAATCTTCACGAGACTTGCTTCTGCAATAGAAGCACCGGGTACCATCCGTCTGTTATATTTTTTCCCCCAATGAATTTTTCCAAAAGTTATTCTAATTAGAATCACTTGGTTTTTTGTATTTTTCTTAAAAATAAAAAAGTATATTATTCATAAATAGCATTAATTTTCTAATTAAATTATATCATGATTCAAAAATCAAATTTCAATAAAAAAAAATATATCTTGATAATTTTTATGTGACTGTATATAAAATAAATGAATAATTAATTTACTAAATTTTTATAAAAACTTCACAATAAAAAAAAATATATTTTATTTTCATTGAATATTTAGGAGAATTGTTTTAATGCTCCTAGACCACCTTATGATTACAAACCACCACAATCTAATACTGCAGTAGTAGTTTCATCAAATTCTTTCATCAATCATAGTACTCTAACTAAGTAATTTAAGAAGTTTCTCTCCTTACATCCACAATCTATATCTGTTTCTTCTTCCATAGACCAGTTGCCTCATAGTTCTTTAGATATGTCACATTCTAAATGAGTCTTGGATTCTGATATTTCACATCATATATATCTCCAAATTATTTATCTTTTGCTTCTGTGTCTCTTTCATTTTCTATTCTTGTCATGACTGCTGATGACACTTTTAAGCTTTTAACAAGTGTTGGTTCTGTTTTCATACCTCACTTTTTTCTTCTTAATTTTTATTTTATTCCAAAACTCACATTAAATCTTGCTTTTATTGGTTAGTTATGTGATTATGGTAATTATTTAGTCATCTTTTCCTCTCTTTTTTGTTGATGTGTGCAGGGTCTGCAATCCCAATAGTTGATTGGGACAGGCCATAGGAAGGGGGGGATTATATATTTTGGATGAGTTAAAAGTGACAGTTGTTGCTACTACTAGTATGCCAGTTGCTACAGCTACTAGTGTTGACTTGTCTTCTTTTTGTTTGAGTTCTTCTTCTTCTAGTTTTTATTTATGGCATTTTCATCTAGATCATGTTTTGCCTTCTCGTTTGAGATTTTTGGCATCCACTAGAGCTTTAGAAAATTTGCAAACTTGTGATATTTCTGATTGTAGTGGATGTAAACTGGTAAAATTGTTTGCTTTACCTTTTAATCGAAGTATTTCTATTTCTTCTTCTCCATTTGATTTGATTCATTCTGATGTATGAGGACCTTCTCCTGTTACCACAAAAGGAGGGTCTCGATATTATATTTTTATTTATTGATGATCATACTTGTTATTATTGGATTTATTTAATGTAACATCAATCTGAATTCCTTGACATATATAGCCTTTCACGCTCATGTTAAAACTCAATATTCTACTGTTATCAAATGTTTTAGGTGTGATTTGGGTAGGGAATACACCTTTAATAAATTTTATGAGTTCCTTGCCCTAGATGAAACTATTCACCAAATTTCGTGTACAGATACTACTAAGCAAAATAGCGTTGCTGAAAGAAAAAATAAACACATTGTTGAAACTGCTCATTCTCCCTTGTTGTCTGCTTCTGTTCCTAGTGTGTTTTGGGGTGTTGTTCTTACTGTTGTAGGTTTGATTTATACAATTTCATCTTCTCATATTTCAGGTTTTTCTCCTTTCAAAAAGTTGTATGGGTATGCCCCTGATTATTTTTTTTTAGAGTTTTTGGTTGTACTTGTTTCGTTCTTTATGCTCATGAAAAACACAGCAAGTTGTCCTCTCAATCTGTTATTTATGTCTTTCTTGGTTATGGTGAAGGTAAAAAGGAGTATCATTATTTTGATCCAACAACTCAGAAACTTTATGTGTCTCGTCATGTTGTTTTTTTCGAGCATATACCTTTCTTTTCTATTCTATCCACTACTCATAGCTTGACTAGATTTGATCTTATTCGTATAGATCCTTTTTTAAATATTCTGATAATTTATCATCTCGAGTTTCCAGTACTTCAAATCCTCATTCTTACATTCTTACCCCCATTACCTTTACATTCTACTCAACCAATTCGTACTGACCATTCTGCAGGTATTGCCACTTTACTCTCCGGTACAAATACACCTGCTCCCTTTTCTTCTATGGTCCCTCAAGCTCTGTCTGAGATTGTGAATCCACCACTGCGTCAATCCATATGCATTCGTAAGTCCATAAAGTTACTAGATTTTTTCTATTCTTGTTATTCTTCATCTTTTACTTTCTTTTTAGCTTTTATTCATTGTCTCTCTGAGCCTTCTTTCTATAAAAAGAAAATTCTTGATCTTCTTTAGCAGTAAGCTATGGATGAGGAACTTTTAGCTTTGCATAAGATAAATACTTGGGATTTGGTTTCTCTACCTCCTTGTAAGAGTGTAATTGGTTGTCGTTGGGTGTATAAGATCAAGACTAATTCTGATAGATCTATTGAGCGATACAAAGCTAGGTTGATTGCAAAAGAAAACTCTCAACAGTATAGTATGTATTACGAGGAGACATTTTCTTCTGTTGCAAAAATGACTACTATTCATACTTTTATTGTAGTAGCTTTGGTTTGTCAATGGCATGTCTCTCAACTTGATGTTAAAAATACTTTTTTGAATGAAGATCTTCAAGAAGAAGTTTATATGGTGCCCTCTCCTAGTGTTTCACATGACTATAGGTATGTTTGCAAGCTCAAGAAAGTGTTATATGGTCTTAAACAACCACCTCGTACTTGTTTGAGAAATTTTCTATTGTGATCTCTTCCCTTAGATTTGTTTCTAGTACTCATGATTCTGCTCTTTTTGTTAAGTGCACTGATGCAGATATTGATGACATAAATATTATTGATAATGATATTAATGGTATTTCAGTTTTGAAGAAATAGTTAGCTAGAAGTTTGAAATAAAGGATTTGGGTTCTTTATGATATTTCTTGGGTATTGAGGTAACCTACTCACCTAGAAATTATCTTCTTTCTCATTAAAAAAATGTTGCAGATATTCTTGAGCGGGCTAGACTTACTGATAATAAAATTATAGATACTCCTATTGAGGTTAATGCAAAGTATTCTTCTTCTAATAGTTTATTTTTTTCAGATCCTACTTTATACCATACTATTATTGGAAGCTTGGTATATCTCACCATTACTCGTCCAAATATTACCTATGTTGTTCATGTTGTTAGTCAGTTTGTTACTTCTCCTACTACTGTTCATTGGGCAGCTGCTCTTCGTATTTTGAGATAGTTTCAGGGTACAGTCTTTCAAAGTCTTTTATTTTCATCCATCTTTTTCTTAGAACTACGTGCATACTCTGATGTTGATCATGACAGTGATCCCACAGATTGCAAGTCTGTTACTGGTTTTTATATCTTTTTGAGTAATTCTTTTATTTCTTGGAAGAGTAAGAAACAATTTATTGTTTCTCAATCTTCAACCGAAGCTGAATATCGTGCTATGACATTTACTACCAAAGAGATTGTTTGGTTACGTTGGTTACTTGCAGATATGCGAGTTTCTCTTTCTCATCTCACTCTTATGTATTGTGACAATTAAAATTCTATTCAAATTGCTCACAACTTATTTTTTCATGAATGAACTAAGCACATTAAGATCGATTGTCATCTTATTTATTATCATTTCAAGCATGGCACAATTATTTCGCCCTTTGTTCCTTCTTCTTTGCAGATTGCAGATTTCTTTACCAAATCACATTCTATTTCCTGTTTTTGTTTTCTAGTTAGCAAACTCTCGATTCTTATAGCTGTCGCATCGTGAGTTTGAGGGGATATATTAAGAGATATAAGGTTATTTTGTTTTATTGTTTAAGGGTAGAATTAATAGTCTTCATATTTTCTTTTCAGTTTTATTTGTTTAGCATATATATAGTCTCTTTGTATTTAAGTTAAACTTATTTATTTTGATTGCATTATGTTGTATTAATAAAACCCTAACTTTTTCCTTTTTCCTTTTTGTATTTGTTTTTATTTTTTTGGATTGTTTAACAATATACATCTCTTTGTAGTAGGAAAATTTCCTATTTTGGTTATCTTTTGAAAATGAAAACCTTTCGATCATCAAAAATTAAACAAAAAGATGTTGGGACTAGTCTACTGTATTTAATTGGATCAAATATATGTCATTGTTTTTGCAAAAGTGATGAATTTAAAGGTTTTGCAGAGGAAGCTTGGACAATCCAATGATAGAACTCTTTTGCAGCTGCTTTTCCTGTTAGGAATTGCTGCTTTATTTGCTTCAGTACTTGACTTGTTTACTTATCTAAATAGTTTTTGTTAGCATTCATCTTATTCTCAACAGAGCCTGATCATGGTTTCATGTCTTTGTGGCATAAGATTTCCTGTTTGTGCTAAATCTGCTGCTTACCTCCATTCTGTGATATTTGATGTGTATTATTTGTTGGCTGGTAGTAGTGCTAGTCTTATAATTATTGCTTAGTTATTGTCTAAATTTTTCATTCATTAAGATAAATCATGTTAGAAGTTTTGTACCTAAAACCAGTCATCCCCTACTTTGTTGTTATATTCCTCGATGTACTTGATCAGACAGATTTTCACATGAAATTAATCGGACAACCTTAAGTACTGCTTAGGTGAAGATACAAAAAAAGAAAAAGAATTCAACAATAGCTCTCTCAGTTCATAACTGGCAAATATAACTTGACTGTTTCCGTCGTAGTATGTATTCTATATGAGAGACAAATATATCACCACAACACAACATAAGCAATGCTATTGTTGAGCAGACAAATTGGTTCAGTTGATGGCAGGACTAGGTCCAGATGGTGGCAGCGGTGCACCTTTTGGAAGCTTTGCGCCAAGGGTTCTAACGCCTGCCTCATAACTGTTCTCGGTTTGGAATCCTGAAAGCTTCCCCCGAGGCAGCGGCCGAGCCTGAGAACTTCCCATGAGTGCACAAACCAGTGATAGAGCAACTAGGAAGCATATGAAATTCATGCAGCTGTTTGAGCCCCTCATTTTATGTATGCCTAATGTTTGACAGGACAAGGTTATTTATAGGCGCCCTTCAGAAAATTGGCCAGGTTTTGCTTGCATGAAATGTGGGCGGCTTATCAACCAGGATTTGGGTACATGAAATTATTTATTTATTTATTCAATGAACTAGCCGATAAAGTATATATCTGTCCGCACATTTCTAAATCCAAAAAGTGCCCAAATGCATCCCCTTTTTTTTTATGACAAAACGCTCTCAACTTCTGTCCATACGTGACTCAGAAGCATCAACACCAACTAACATCAAGCAGAAGTCAACCTTTATTAATCTTATATCACCATGGAACAAAATCACTTCAGAATTAAACAATTTCCATTTACCTATAAAACAAAGTCTATCGTTAAATATTTCGTATCATATATAGTGGACAAACATAACTTCAAAGGCTTGTGGCACCACGTTGGATTGATAGTCAACACATTCAAGAATGTCAACTACTAGGAAATATATTTTCGTAAACAAAGTCAAACTACACTTGCTTCTTGCTAGCGAGCTTGGGTAAAATTCTAGAGGCTTCATGTGCTGGAAACCATCATTCTGTCTTGATTAAGTTGAAAACTTTCAAACTATACCTGTCTCTTGCTGGCTTGGATTAGGTTTGAGAATTTTCTTTCTTCAGTTTCTGAAAATAGACAAGACTTGTCATCACTTTTCTAGCTTGTTTTTGTTTGGTTTTCATGTTATTCATGATATCTTCAATCTAGCTTCTTGACATGATTTTCATGTTCTTCTAGTCTGTTGCTTAATTCCTCTTTGTAACTTTTGGAGTGCCGAAACTGCTGGCTTGTTGAAGGGCTGGTCTTGTTTCTTCCTTACTAATATTAATATTTCATTCCTTATAAATGGATCAAAAAACATTGAGGCAATTCAAGTATTATGTACCTAAAACTATTCATGCCCACTTAAATGTTAATCCTGTGATGCACTTATTCAGAAGCAGATTTTCAGTACAAAATCCTGCATATATATATACAAAGCTCAACTACTTATTTCTAATCATTATATCTCAGGAAGAACACCAAGCTGTCTGCTAATTCACATGAGTTTAAAGGCACACAAGTCACAACGCGCTTAATCCTTATAATTAATGACACTGCAACGTCCAAATAGGACTGTCCATGAATTGAGCTCTTAAATCAATTTGTAAGGCTCTATTAAGCAACGGCACTGCTTAACAGATATGATCAGTTGATGCGAGGGCTGGGTCCAGATGGTGGTAATAGAGCACCTTTTGGTAAGCATTGCGCCGAGGCTAAAGCTCGCATCATCTCAGTTTTCTGTGTGGAATCCTGAAATCTTCCTCTGAGGCAGCTGCCGAGCCTCAAAACTTTGCATAAGAGCACAAACCCTAGCTATAACAAAGAGGAAGCATATGAAATTCTTGCACCTGTTTAAGCACCCCATTTTTTGAATACCTCCAGTTTGACAACCAGGTTATCTATAGCAGCAATGCAGCAAATGACCAGGTTTTTCCACGCAGGAAATGCTGGTCAACTTGTCATCTGGCTTTACGTTCTTCTCTGAAGCAAAAAACTGTCTCCCCTCGTTTTTAATGCTAACAAGCATTCTCTCTGTCCATAACTAAGAAGCATTACCATCTAATATTAAGAAGTCAACCTAATTTTATATCGCTATTGGAAAAAAGTCACTTATGAATTTAAATCAATTATAATTTATTAAAGAAAGTTTGTCTTTTAATCTTCCATATCATATCATGGTGGCAAGGCCTAGCCTTTTCAAGTTGGCGTCTCTTGGCATTTTAAATAAACTCTCCACAGCCGATCCAAATGGAGAGTACACTATCATTTACTCTCGCAAGTAAACACTACTTATACACTACTTTGTATTATTAATTAATTTTAATTAAAAAAATAAAATAATAAGATTCAAATAAAAATAATAAGATTTAAACTCATAATAATTTAATAATTAAAATTAATATCATGACTCAAAATATAAATTTAAAATCAAATAATAATATAAAAGTCTTTTTCTCCATGGACGTTCTCTTTCAAAACAACTAGGAGAAATATTGTTTTTTAAATGAGTAATGGGTCTGCTAGGAACTATTCCCATTAACTACATAACATTCAGCTTTGATCTTTAGCAGCTGAGTTTTGCAGCTTTCAGTGGCTTCTCTATTCTCTTTGCTTGACTAGTTTCTTTTTGAGAGCTTGAAGTTATGGTGGGTTTTATTTTTGCATTTTGCATTTTGCTTTCATATTGTTGTGATAGTTTCATGCTGTTTGCTTGTAGCTAGCAGTGCTAATCTTGTTCCTTTCTTTTTGTATGATTTTTTTTTTCAGAGGGAGAGATCAGAGGGATCAGTATGGCTGAAGTTTTGTAACTAAAACTAATCATACCTACTTAATTGTTAATTCCCTGCTAGCTGTACTTGACTAAACTGATATAAAATGTGACACACAACAATTGATTACTTCTTAACCATCATGTCTTAGGAAGACCACACCATCTAATGTTGACACACAACCCATCCCACCTAATACCTTTGATGCTTTTGTCACTGTAACCAAGTAGGACGAAGGTTGTCCATTTGAGCTCCAAATTGATCTCTAGCTTCTATGAAGAAGAACAGTAAAGCAGTGGAGTATAATAGCAGCCCACTTGGATAGTTAGAATTAAAAGAAATGTGTGGCCAAAAGCAGAAGCGGTATGAGAAATAAAAATAATGAATCTATATATAGAATGTTATGCATAAATCCTCTATGAGAGTAGACAGTAGTGCTATAAACTAGACAACAAAGAATATAGCAAGCCTCTCTTAGTTCATCACTACCTAGTATAACTTAACCTCTCTTAGTAAACATCCTATTTATCATGCATGAGAATCCGCAGAGACTTTAGCAAATGCCATCATCGAACGTCTAAAACTGAATCAGTTGATGATAGGGCTAGGTCCTGAAGGTGGCAGGGGTGCACCTTTTGGTAACATCGCCGCAAGGTTCCTAAGAGTTGCCTCATGTGATGAATTCTGAGCTTGGAATCCTGGGACGTTCATGTGCAGCAGCGACCTAGCCTGGGAACTTCCGGGGAGTGTTAAAACCAGCGCAAGAACAACTAGAAAGCATATGAAATTCTTGCACCTCTTTGAGCACGCCATTTCTTGTGTGCCTAATGTTTGACAAGACAAGGGTTATATATATATAGGAAAGAAATTATGCTGCAAAATGACCAAGTTTATTACGCATGAAAAGTGGGCCGGCTTGTCAACTGGGATTTGGTACAGGTTATGTTTTTTTGAATAACTTGCCGGCAAAATGGTCTTGCTGTACATTCTTTTCCGCCGAATGGTAATCCGAGAAGACTTTCTTTCACTAAAATGTGGATTCCGATAGGGCCGGCTGGTCATTTTTCTCAAGAGACTAATTGTAATTGGATATGATTAATTAGTATTCTAAGCATATAGATTAATATTAGTGATAAGAATTTATTTTTTATTTTTTATTTTTTTTATTTTACTTGTACAGGTAGAGTGTCACATCTACATAAACGTAAAACCATTGACTTTAAATTGTATATTGGGATACGTATAATAAGTTTTGAGTTGACTTGTTTTTATTCATCAACTTGTACAATTGCTTCAAGATACAAATTCAAGGTACAAGAAAGATAGAAGTCAAGCTGCATTTGGATTCAAACACAAGGAATCCAAAAAAAAAACTTATTTTATTTCTCAAACAATAATATGAACAGATTGATGAGGTGATAATTCAGTTTTTTTTAAATAACTAAATCATCTTTAAAAACAAGAATTATCTAACAAGAGCCTAGGGTCTTTTTCCACTAACATTGAGAGGGTTTTTTTTTTTTTGTATTTTCATCCTATTTATTTTTAGTAATAATCAAATTGTCTTAAGAAAAATTTAATCTTTTAATAAATATAAAATATAATTTAAAAATAAAAAGTTGTTGGCACGTGCAATGTAGACACTAACATATGGAATGTTCCCACACGCTATTTGGATGACACATGAGCAAGTAGTTAGCTGTCAAACAGTGGCTTCTGTAATGATGTATGAATTGTCTTGGTGGTCTGTTCATCCATAGATGACACATATGGCTTACATATTTCTGGTTTGACACTAACAACCTTTTTTATTATTATTTTTTATCTTCTCCTCGATTTACATGCATGGATCTATAAATTTTCAAAGAAACCTTTCAATTTGTTTTTTCTTCAGATTTGGTCCCTTTTCTTTTGATTATTATTTGTTTTATTTGAAATAATTTATAACAAAGAAACTCTTCAATAATTTTTTTTATCTGTTAGATTTGGTTCTCATTCTTTTTATTACTCTTTGTTTTGTTTTAAATCCTTTTGTTAATTGGATTTGTTTTTCAACTCTTAACATTTGATTCATTTTATTTCTATATCAAATTTAATCATTATTTTTTTTATTGCTATTTGTTTTATTTTAGATCTTTTTTTATTGGAACTTTATTTCTTCAATTTTATCTCTCAGCATTTTGTTAATTGAGAATTTAGTTTTATAATTTTTTTTAGTTTTTCTTCTGTGGGGTAATCCCGACTTCAAGACCTAGCTAGGTCACGGGTTTAAAAAGTTATTTTGGATTGACTTGAGTAATTTTTTAGGTCATTTTTTTACGGTTTTTTTATCATCCTTCAATATTATGTTTGTTAGAGATTAGGCTTCATTTTTTTTTATGAGGTTATTTTAATTTTTATGCTGGGTCACGAGTTAACTCATGTTGACTCATGCTAATTTTTTTGTTAGATTATCTTTTACTATTGCCTTTTTTATCATATCAATAAATTAAATAAGTTTATATATTATATCCAATCAAGTCAATGACCAACTCTTAAATTTTTCCTACTTTTTTAAAAACATTACCATCACTTAAACATCTTTTTTCTACATTACAAAATGTTTAGTCTAGCTCACAATATAGCATGAACCACTAATTTAGTTTAATAACTATAAAAAATCGTTTATGTACCAAATTTAACCTCTAATGCACCACCATCTGCTAGCATGTCTATGGTATTGGTATCTCTACACTTGAAAATGCTATATAATTAAGACTAGGATCATGAGTCATTTGATGCTCAATATATAGTTGTCAGCTCAAATCACTGTATTATTAAGTCAACTCAATTTAACTCAAATTAATAAACTCAATTTAACTTAAATCAATTATTTTTATTAAAAACAATGTTATCTCAATTTAACTCAAAATAATTATTTTTTATAAAAAATAATATTATTTAAAATTTTTAAAATTCTTTAGAGTTAACCCCAATTGAGTTTCACTTGGGTTTAGTCAAGCTAACTAGATGGCAAATTAATTTGCTAGATTATCTAAATTTAATCGAGTCACCGCTAAGCCAAAGCAGGTTCAACAAAATCTATATCCAAAATCAATGTCCAAAATAGGTAAGTAAATAGATAAATAAAAACTCAGCAAGGTCACCAAGTCACCAGGTGGATCAGCCAAGCCAACTTCAATAACCATGGCTCTCAAAACATTCCCATCCACCGTCCACGGGCACTAATTTAACCTGCTGCTCAGACTTTGATTCTTTTTGAACTAGTTGCATGACCTCAACTTTTCATGATAAATAAGTAGAGGTCATAGTTTTTTCTTTTTTTAATTTAATATGGATATCCAAACCCGCTTATATGAACCACCTCGACTAATTTCACGAATAGTTTATTAAGACACATGGTCGAAGACTTTTTATTTTTTGATGGAATGGTCAGATTTTATAACAAAGTGACATCACCAAAAATACAATTCCTGGTCCAGGACGGGACTCCATGTGACAAATGGCATGGATAATTAGCATATCACTCGACAAACTTAAGGTGGATTATTATTGTTAATGGTAGTCCAGATACTTAAATACGTAGCCAGCAGGAACAAAAGAGAACAAAAAAAAAATACAAATTATGTTCATCAATCCAAGAGCGATATGATTTCCAACAAGCATATGATTCAGAGCCTTGTCATCAAGCCCATAAAGCTGCACCAAACTTCAAAACTCCATGCAATGACAAACAGACAGACATCTCCAGCCTCCGCACAAGAGCAAGTACGTGCTAACAGCTAATAGAAGAACCGTCAATTATCAGCCTCAAGCCAGCCAGACAAATGGAGGCTAACCATCAAAATTCAAGATGTGATGACGATATATAATTCTTCATTCAAGAACAGACTGGCACAAAGAAATAAGATGTTTAAAATTGATCGACAGC
>Ga0307518_10001651_pt1 | contig 16464 bp, 22 predicted proteins | sample 25_EM_MG_FD_203889 | JGI IMG/M metagenome (GOLD analysis project Ga0307518, IMG submission 203889) | Populus trichocarpa ectomycorrhiza microbial communities from riparian zone in the Pacific Northwest, United States - 25_EM | ecosystem: Host-associated > Plants > Roots > Unclassified | place...
ATTACACCTTTATCCACTCCCTTAAACAGCACCATAGCCCACCCATATCACAGGGTGACAAAATCCAACCTGGGCCCAACCCGTGTTACATCGTGACAGTCAATCCCTGGCTTCCCCTCCACTGGCCTGTGACACTCGGCCAATTTTCACCCTCGGGTGGCCGTGTATGACGGCCTAAGTAGGTGCATGGGCTCCTGCAGGCTGGTAATCACGAATATCCACTTCACATATTCAAGAATCGGAGGGATCCTGCTGGGTTTGCAATGGGACACCGAGGGTGTCTATGTTCATGCGCTCATGACTGGGTTGTCGGTGAGAATATCTGTGAGGGGGAATCATTGTACATAGAATCATCACTGACCAATCGGGCTACTTGCATTGTGAGGGATTTCACTCATCATTGAACTTATCTGAAGTAGTGGTGTCAGGCCCAGTGGGAATGGTGTTCTGGGATTCAGGAAACACAATGGCAGGACTGCGAAACACGCGACCATGGCAAACACTCTCATGCTACGGGATACACGAAGGAAAAGCAAAGGTACAGAGGAAACTGAGAGCACAACTACAGCGACAAAACGTGAGGTCATGGCACTAATAAATTTGTCAATCACAGTATACTAATGCCCAGCGCCCTCCAGCCATTTGATCACTGTCTGAACTCCTATCGCACTCCAGCTAGTCTTCACGTTCGTTGCGTTGCCCTGCATGAATCACAGTCCTTTTGTCTCGCATCTCCGCGTCTCGTTCTTCATCGGAAATGATCACAAAAGGAGACATCAAGCAGGTCATATCCAAGCTGTCATGCCCACCTGTCTTGATAAATGTCCAAAATCAAAAATGATCACAATCATGGTTACTTGAGAGGATCTGCCCTGATTGTAATTTCCCTAGGTCCTGAAAGTGTACAGGCACACCCATGACTGATAAGCAACAAAGAACGTAGGTATCATCAATTGCACCGAGGCACATAAGCATGTGGATGATCATGGGAGTAATCAGAGAACAGCTTAGGGTGATATTTGCAAATTCTTCTGAAGCACTATGTATAAGCACCATGTCGCACTTGAATGCTGAACATGCCGAGTCGCTCAAGCGAAATTGCCCTCGTATTAATTATTCAGAGCTAACAACAGAAGATGAAATGTAGAGACTTATTCCGAATCTATAGGCAACACCGTATGTCGTTCAAAAAGGGCCCAATCATTACTCGAAAACTTTGCTGTATTGTGAGGTGGATACTTCCCGTTGCGTCTGACCCAGTATGGTTGCCACTTGTGCCAGCTGTCCGGTGGTGGGGCCGATCGTGGTTTCTCTTTGGCGTAGGCGATGAGTACTTGATCGTCCCCATTCAGTATACTTGATTCCCACCCTCCCTCCGAGCCTGCAGCATCGCAACACTTCATCGTCCAGTCATTGATCCCTTCTACCCATGTTGTATCCTTGGAAGGGCACCAGCCATCGGCGTTGACGGCAGTGTCAAGAGAGCCTGAGGTGGAAGTGGATGCGATGTTGTCATGGAGCTGTCGTCCTACACTGGACTTCTTTGAAGGGGTGGATTGGAGTTCATTGTTGTCGGCATTGCTCTCCTCCTCTTCATTCACCCCCTCTTCACTCTTCTCCTCCAGCTCCTCTTGTCCCTCCTGTGCACGGTCTTGGTCTTGGTCATCGTTGTCTGTGTCATCGGAGGGACCAGAGCGAGGACAGGAGTGAGCGACGAAGTCATCCGGTATCACTAACTTAGTCCAATGCCTGTACAGTTCCACGACTGCGGCGATCCTTGATCTAGCTGTGTCTTCTCTCTTGTGAGATGCAATTTTCTTGAGAACCGGTGGTAACCTGAAAAGTTCCGCAAGTGATTTGGCAGATAGCTTTCACCCAGCGTTAAAGACGACATATTGTGGCTGGACGTGGCTCTCGAGGGGGCCGAGCGTGGCAAAAGGGTGGTGATGGGTGGAGTGGTCTGCAAGGTTTTTTGAATCATTGAAGCGACAGATGGGTGCCTTTAACTCGGGCATAGGCAGAAGATGGTACTTGAAGATGGTATCACATCTGAATAACTATAAAAAATGTGTCAATAGGCGAACGTGGACACCACGTAACCCGGTGCAAAGGACATACCTTCTTCACATTAGTTTGAGAATGACCCGCAAGGGCATTTGTTATCATAGCTTCTTCAAGCATTTTCAAGACCAAAAGCTCTGGTATGAGCATGAACTTCCCTTTATCGAAAAGGAAGTGCCAATCTGATCTCACTAGTGTTGGATGAGCATGGGGATAGAACACAAGTTGGTTACTTTCTAGTGTTACTCACGGTGAATCAGGTTGCGGGTTGAATCGAGGTTGAGGTACGTGGGTAGACCCCATGCATACTCCAATTTCCTGAGCTAAAAACGGATCAGGACAGGACATGACAGCGTGAAAGTGGCTCACCTTGGAAGGCTGCGTCGAACTGGGTATCAAGTGGCATACGTTGACCGTGTCAGCCAAGTTCATGAGTAAACATTGACCCTTATGCAGGTCAGCTTTGGATGCCCTGTTCCTCTGTTTTGTGTCTACTGAAGACCCCCACTTCTTGCGTTTTTCTGGTGTCTCATTGTTCTTGGAGGGATGTTGCTCATTGCGCTCCGCATTTGGATCGTAACTCAGGGACTCGTTGGAAGTGCTGGAGTGTTCCTGAATGGATGGAAGAGTCATCGTCTTGGCTTTTCAGCTTGGATTCCTGCAGGGACCAGTTGGGGAAGGCATTGACATTGACAACAATATTGCATGGTGAGGATTGGTGTATCGATTGGAAGACCACTGATCACTGACAATTTAAGCCTCACCTTGGCTCCTCTTCCATCTCCAAGTTGTTTTTCAACTCCGAGCGATTGTCAGCATCCACTTGAATATTTCATGTCGTCTTGGACAGTGCCAGTTCAAACAATACGCGCGACGCCATCACATGACATGACCACCTACACTTATGTAATCGGCTTCCTTTCCCTTTCTTGGCTGTTTCTTCGTCCCTCTGCGGGCTGACGAGGTATCTACATTTGTTTCCCATCCTTGTACTCATTTCGGAGTCGCACTCACCCATGATTGACAGCACGGTATTTTGCTAATTCAATTACCAGTATCACCCTTCCACATGAATCCACGAGGCATGGACGAATCAACAACAGACGACGATAATGCATCTCAGATGACTGAAGATGACCCACAAATACCCGCACCTGCACTTGTTCAACCTCACCCAGCAGTTCCACCGCCACCTCCCGGTGCACAGATCCAGGCTGCTCCACATGAAAGACCGAACTACAGACTGCGACATACACTCAGGGGACATACCCAGTCTGTATCCGCAGTCAAGTTTAGTCCTGACGGGACCCTTCTCGCTTCGTGTGGTATGTACTTCTGCTCTTATGCTTGGGTTTCTTGTGTGTGGAGTTGCTCACGTCTTGTGATATGTTTCATGACACATGCAGCTGTGGACAATGTTGTCAAAATATGGTCGCCTCTCACAGTAGAACTAATCCGCAACCTCAGTGGGCACACAAAGGGTCTCTCAAACATCTCATGGTCGAGCAATGGGACATACCTGGCTTCCGCATCGGACAATACGAGTATACGAATATGGAACGTCGAAACTGTACATTCGTCTCTACTACCCATGTATAGCTCATGGAAATGATCAGTGGGCCCCTCAGGGCGTGACAACAAAATATCTATGGGGACATACAAGCTTCGTGTTCTGCGTCAACTACAACACTATGTCGACCCTATTAGTCTCCGGTGGATGCGAAGGTGACGTGCGTATATGGAACATTGCAAAAGTTGCATTGTCACCCTGTCTTTCCTTTGGATCAAGAATGCTCATGTAGTTACAGGGAAATACATTAAAACACTCAATGCCCATCTCAACTACATATGTCACTGCCATGCATGTGGACAATGTGCACGCACTCCAAGTGTAGGAGGTACTGTTTTAGTACCTAGCGAATGGTCAGTCACATCACCAACACTATCCTGTGCATGATATTCAGCCTAAATTACTCGCACTGGAACTTGGGCGGGGCTGAAACTTCTCAGTGGGTTGAGGAGCCATGGCGACCACAGAAAAGTGGCCTATGGAGTAGAGGTGTTAGGGCACAAGGTTGAGACCTGTCAGTGTTGCATGGATGACACGAGGTTTCAACATCGCCCCACTCAACCGTAAAAAAAAGGGCGTTGGAATGACAATGTTTTATTCTTGCCGTGCAATTAAATGTGCAAAACACTTACCCAATATCTGGTAGCTATATTGAGGACAGAAACACAGCAGCTAGCGTTGGGCGAGGTCTAGGGTATGCTTAAATTCTGTGACTATCTTCTAAGAGGCGGTCCTTAGGAGACTGTGAGTTCCATCGAGTATGGCAATCAAGTTGGAACATACAAACTCACTGACATTGGCCAGTCTGTTTACCCTCATCTACTTTGATGTTCTGCTCCTTGGGATCCTGGTATGGCTTGACGTGAATGCCATTGAACTGATCACTAGCATGATCACCCCAGTTACGCTAGATCATGCTGGTGGTTTGGCAATGGCACAACTCACCCCTGAATGTTTACCAGTATCATCTTGAACCCAAACCACGATGTCCTCTCGCTTTCAAAATAGGTCGATCCTTTCCCCCAGAAAACACACATGTCGTCCACACTTATCCCACCACAAACACTGGTCCTCAACAGAGCAGTGACAATGGCCTCCTGTGTCTTCTGTGGAAAGAACAGGCCTTTGGCGATATCCCCATGGAAGCGAGTTTTGTGAAGGTTCCGCAAGATCAGTTGCGAGACTCTAGGGTTGAGACCAAAATATCCTGTGCGTTGATGTTCAGTTCTTTTCTTCGGCAGTTCGTGCACTGAGGTCACCGCTGATTACAGTCCTGCATCTATATATTTAGTTTTGGATGCACGTAATGCCTACCTGCCGACATGCATAGTATAAGCTTCGAACATAGCATCACAAGTCGCATCGAATGTGCCACAATCTTGGTCTGACCCTACGCATCTACAGTACTTGCGTCGCATTATTCTTGCAGGAACCGCCACCGTCAAACAGCCTGCATACACTAGTCATGCCTATGGGGTGCCACCGCTGGTGCATGAAGTACGTCTGCCTCTGCACCTCCTCCGGCCCCCACAGCTGTGACTTGATCTGACCCCAGTATGTTTGGACTCCATCTCATTTATGTGCACACTGGTTCTAACACTTGTGTCTGACACTTGATATCCGATACCTAATATAGACAGACAGCCAGCTCTCCCTGCCCGTATCCCTGGTCTGACCATTCACATGTCACTCCTCTTTGGCTTCTTGCCCTGTTTCCCTCCTGATCTCCTCCCGTCACATGCATCCATGACCGCGCCTACATCCCAGAAACAGCCCATCTCATAGGTACACTCTCCTGCATGCTCCATCTTTGTTCTGCATAGCATTAGTACAGCTGGAGTTTATCCTGTAAACTGGTGAGCCGGATGAAATCGTGCACAGCCTTAATCTGCCTGCAAGTGTGGGAACAAGTATATAGGTGAGTGATTGCAGAGCGGACCAGAAGGAAAAATGGATGACACCATTTGTGGGAGATCAGGATAGTGTTACGATTTCTAGCCTTGTTCACCACAGCCGGTGGTCTGGTTGAAGTCTGGTCCGCCCATGGCCCGAACACCCAAAGTTGTTGCACTCCTTCGTGGTCCTCATTTACATCATGACCATGACTCGTTACCTGATCCCTATGCACATCTCCCTCTGTACTTCCTCCGCCACGTTCCTTACATGGATTCATCATGATAATGTAAGAGGGTCATGTTGAGATTGGGGCAATGGATTGATTTTTCTGCTACTCTACTCAGGCTATATATCTATCAAGTCTTGCGACGTTGGGATGATTTACTTAATTATGAGTGTTCAGTGTGAGCAGAGGGGCAGCAAAAACCCAAATTTAGGCGCTTTGCCTATTAAATACCTTGATGAATGATACCGATGGCCAGTGACGTTCATTCCAGTGATGGCTGAACAAAGCAGCACAAGTTATTAGTCTCTGCATGAGCACAGAAGAGCGACGACGTAACCTGGAACAGCAGAAATGTGCACCTTGTGAGAAGTGGAAAGCAGGCTGCTCAACTACAGTACGTGCTGTCCCTTCCTGACTCCTGCACCATGGGTATATCATAATCATAATCATACCGCGAGCAGGTCCCAAAGTCGTATTCAGGCTCAACCACCTCCATCTGCCATGCTGCCCCATCCCACCCTCCAGCATCATCTGTGCCCCATGCGACCCCACCCGCTCCGGCGGACTTCATCCCGCAGGTGCAATAATCCTCTGCCGAGGTCATTTCGGGAGCAAGAAACACATGGAGGATACACTTGCACATGTACATTCATTGCAAGTTTAACATAGATTGGCAGAATTTGCGGCATCATGCTTGTAGTGAGGTGCGTAGTTTGTGACATGCGCGTGTGCGTGGACGTATACGTGTATTCGGTGCTGATGAATACGTGGATAGATCCACGCGAACGGTCTTAGTGGGGAGTGCAGATACATGCATGAGCTGGGCTGGGGATACTGTCATTCTCGAAGCAGCATCAGGTACAGTGTCAGCACATCACTCTGGTAGCAATTAATGTATGCTCTGCTCCCTTGCCCACAGGCATGTATTCACCGCCGTGTGATCCTCTCTGCCTGTGCAAATTCAGCATGTCCAGACGCCGCATCAGCCGAACGCGCCGTCAATGAAATCTGGGAGAGCTGCTTCAGCGACACAAGGCCGTTTGATGAGGTGCATGTGTCTCCCTGTTGGACGGTGCGTTTGCTATGTAGATCTATGAGTATTAACCCACTTATTACCTTGGAACTCGGGATCAGTAGCAATTTTGCCATGGGAAACGTGACAGTTAACATCCTCCCTTATTAGTGTTTTATTTATCTATGCTTTGGGATGCTAGGCTGAGGAGGAGAAGGGAGCAATGGGATTGCTTTGGGGAGTGGACAATGTTCGTCGTGCTACTAAGAGTGCTAGATGCTACGTAGAGATTTGGGCGAAGCCCTGAGGGCTTCTGGCCCGAAACGAAACTGCAAGGGAGGCTGAGCTGTACCCAAACAGAAGGAGGGAGCAACGCAAAAGGTGAAGCCAAATACCCTAGCGGTCGAAGGAGCTCTACTAGTACGAGTGGTGTGGAGTTATCTAACTGGGGGTTGCATGTATCTGACAAAGGGTTCTAATACTGGAGAAGCCTGTAAATAAGGTGCTAGAATCATGGCGTGCTGTCGTAGGTAGAGAGTGAAGGTGTTCCCCGCCCAGCAGCCAAGAGACTGGATGACATTGAAAGGAATACCTCGCAGTAGGTATTCCAGTGTGCCCCCGATACGAAGGCTGTGGCCTTTGAGGTTCGGGAGGTTAAATTGACTTGCAAGCTTGTTGATTTTTCCGGTGAGTTCTTTTTTACTCAGTGGGCGCCGTTTGCCGCTGGAGTGGGTCCAGGAGAAGAGGTGTTCGTGTGGGGCAACGGCGTTGATGTGAAAGTGATTTTCGATAGTGGCGAGAGGGTCAGCTGGACCATTTTGTTGAGCACATTGTACTGATTCCCCCTTGCTCGCTGCTTTGGAAGTCTTGGTCCATGATAGGTGGAATTTGAGAACCGATAGGCCGTTTCAGTCTGTGATTTGTGTGAGACCCGCTCGGGTGATATGTTTGGTTGGGTCAAAGGTGTTGATACTGGGTACTGTGAATTCGCTGACTCTGGCGATGCCCCAGAAACAGACTGTAATGCAAGCGAAAACGGCCACATCGAGTGGGTCTTCTAGGTTCAGTTGGGATTTGAACAGGGCTATTATGTCCGGCGTAAAAGGGTTGCGCTGGGGGCGTTTGGAAGAGGGTGGGGCAAGCCGGGCTGCTCCCTCTATGGTAGCTTTCAAGGTGATGGGGTCTAGGATCCACGGTCTGCCGTGCAACATGTGCCAGGCGTGGATTCCCGCAATGTAGTTAGCAAGGGTGTTACCAGAGTATGTTCCCGCGCAGGTTGATATAAACGAGAGTAAGAGTGGCTGGGAGACAGGGCATCTGTCTATTTCTGGTACGTTACGTGAGTCGCAAAATACATGAAAGACTAGTAGACCTGCCCCATAGGCGGCTTTGGTGTTGCTACCCCATGAGGCGTCAATGACACTCAGTATGCGATTGAAATCTGCTTCGGATAGGATGGGGTGTGCCAGCCATGGGTCCTCACTAGCTGAGAAGCGTTTCCAAAGGAGGAGGCGATCTTTGGCTAGGCAATGAGGACGGAGGGGGGATGGGGAAGGGGAAAGGTCTGAACGGTAAGGGAGAGGGTTCAAAGTGGATGGGGCTGGGGGTAATGGGGGGGCAGAGATGAAACGAGGTGATGGAGTCACCCTAGTGTTTGACTGCGTGGGAGAGGCTTTATTGTTACCGTGGGGATTGATGCTCAGGGCAGTCATGATAGGGATTATCGGAGTGACTGTGCTAAGGGGGGGTTCTGTGTGGGATGGCGTCTTCAACGAGATGGCAGATGGGTTCGGGGATAGGGATGTCAGGGAGGAGGGCATTGGGATGCCCGAGAATGCCCCAGGAAGGGCCATCTGCGAGGTTGGATTCACTGGGCACATACTTGGTGCAGATATGAAAGACTCGGGGGAGCGAGTGCATGAATTGATGGATCCGCTTGAAAACTTCATTGGCAGGAGGATTTCTGTGGCAGTGATTGAGCCATCCTTCAACGATGCCCATGTTGTCTCCGAAAGCGATGAAAGCTGAGTGGGGAGATTTGATAGTGGCAATGGTATAAATGAGGAATTTGAAGCCCACGGCTTCAGCCCAGCTGATGTCTGGTTTGCCCCCAAGGGATTGCCAGTGCGGGTGGAGGCGCCAGGCTCGCCATCTGGTGCCAATGACAATACCGATTCCGAATGAGGAGCTAGTGTCGGAAAAGGCAGAAATGTTGACATAGTTTGGGGGACTGCTGATGGGACGAGTTGCAAGGTTGGATGATAGGATGTGATGCCACCAGTTTAAATCGTTGGCAATTGTTTTTTCTGGGCGGTGGGGGAGGAACGGCTTAGGTGTGCACACTTTAATCATACACTCGAGGCCCGTTAGATAAGCTCAGCCTCGAGGTATGACTGCGCACGTGTGGAGAAGTTTCCCGTATAGGCTCTGTACATCCTGGAGGACGTGACTACTGCGCTGATGCCAACATGCAATGGCTTTGAGGTACTTAGTAACTTTGGAAGAGCTCAATGTTACTGTCATTGCTTGTAGGTTCCACTCGAAACCTATGTATATGGTGGATGGGCCAAATGGCTGGTCTTTGGAGGGTTCCCAGGGTATGCCCAGGGGCCTCGAAATGGCGTCGATGTCACACAGGCTGTAGGAGAAAAAGGAATCAAACTGTGGTCGCGGGGAGTGGTTGGAGAAATCTTTTAAAGGGTGGCTGCAGTTTTCATTGAACTCATCTGATGAGGAGTCAGAGTGGCGCCACCCTTGGTGCCACAACCGACCACTGGAAAGTAGGGGTCTGGGGGTGTGTGCTAGGATGTCCTGATGCCAGGAGCGACGACTGTTGTTGTTGTTGTTGAGGTATTGTGTGCGTACTCGGAAGAAAATATGGTCATCTACCCATTTGTCGACCGGGCCAATGCCATGGAAATGGAAGATTTCACAGCAGGCATCTGCCATATGGCCATAAGCTCCAGCCGCTGGAGTGGATCCAAAGGCTAGATTAGTATCAATGCAGCCCATTGTTTCTGAAATTTTTATGACACTGGCTGGCCACTGGGACGGGTGGAGGGGAATGGTGCGGTATGCTTCTGCTACATCTCGGGTGGCTGCCTCCGAGCCTGGGGGGAGGCGGGCAACAAGGTCATATATTAATGAGAATTTTCCCCAGGTGGTGGGGAAATCCTCTGCCATTATGTTATGGTTGATTGATGTGTTAGGAGATTCTGCAGAGGGGTTAATGGGGAACGAGAAATTTTGCACGAGCCGAAATTTCCCGGGTCGACCTAGTTTGGGTATTATGGAAAGAGGGGACGACTGGTAGGGGCCAAGAGTACGTTCTATTAAAGGGAGAGGGAAAGGGCCTAGATATCTGCCTTTGTCAAGTTCTTTACAGATGATCGTATTAAACTCAGCCGTGTATGAAAGGATGGAACTATGGTTAGGGGGAGACTGTGTACGAGCGATGGGAGGGAAGTTAACAATGAAACCTTGCATTAGACCCGGGAGGATTTTGGGAAACGACGATAACAGGCCTGCGTTGGCCAGTTCTCGCTTCCAAACACTGGGCTTATACGGAGTTAATGGGAGGCGCTTTCTGCGCTCGAGGGCAGCTGCTAGCCCCATGAGTGGCAGTGCCACATCCTGAGCACATATGGAGGAAGGTATGCTTATCTTTGCAGCCAGCCTCTCGTTGCCACTTAGCGCAGACGGATTGGTTGTTGGCACGGGTGACCAAGCCTTGGTTGATTCGGGTGCATAGGGTTTCGAACTGCTTGTCCCATGTGACAGCGGTGGTGCATTCCAAGGTTGTGTGCCGTTCTCGGCCAAGGCAGACTGCGCAGACAGAGAGAACCGGGGGGGTGGATGCAGAGGTTGCAGTGGTGGAATGGGTTGAGGAGCGGTCGTTAAGGGGGGAGGAGGGTTGAAAGCGATGTCTCTTGTTCTGCGGGTCTGGGGGGTCAGCAGCTGTGGGGGGAGGTGTTGGGCATTTGAGGGAGTGAGAGGTGTTGGGTGCCATGGAATAGCGTGGCGAGGGGGCCAGCAGCTGTGCGTTATTGATCTGCGACGAGCAGAGGCCACATGGTCGAGAAAATAAAAATAAAATAAAAATAGAGGGGGCGCGGCTCATAGTGAGCGGGCCCGTACGAAGTGAGGATAGACTGTGACTTACCGATTGCAACTTGGTATATTCGGCATTGAAGGACGATTGCATCAGCTCATCTCTCATATTCTTGAGGATCCCTTCCTCGATCTCTGCTAGGGAGAAGCCAACAGGGGAACCGATGGTGTGGTGCCACAAGCGTCGTTGTTTGGCTTGGTAGACAAGGAGCGCCTTTTTGCAGAACGGGTGTACAGAGGTCCGCCAAGGGTGGCTCTGGATGCCTAAGAAAAAACTACAGAACATGTTGATGCGATCTTGGGGCCACTGGTAGCTCGTCATGAATTTAATTAGATGCGGGGTGGCCTTGAAAAACTGTTCCCAGGACAGTTTCTCGTCTGGGAGTGGGTCTGTCTTAAGACCTTTCTTGGCTACAGATGTTTCGACGAAAGAGCGTGTACCATCATCCTGCTGTTTCCAAACATACATGTCACCATCTGGGGTGGTTGCTACCTCTTCTGTGTCGGAGATTCCTTGGTTCGTGAAGTAGAAGAGTTCAACATAACCTCCACTATCCATCTGTTTGAGCGCATATTTAGCAGGGAGGCAGATCAGGTCGACTGGGGCTTTGGCCTTTGGGACTGGTATGAACTTAGTCTTGTGCTTCTTGCGCTCTTCGGCGAGGGCAGCTTCTTTCTCAGCTTGGTCTTGTTGGAGAAGAATCTCTTCAGCAGCTGCGGCGAGATGCCTGGCTTCTTCTTCTTCGCGTGCCTCTTGGGCAGCGATCCTGTCCCACCTGGTTTTTTCTCTCTCGTTGTCAATGGTCCACAGACACAGGAGGGCGGCAGCGGCTAGATTCTCCGGCACACCCATGTCAGAGAGCGTGCGGCAGGCATCGGCGTGCTGGTCTGAAGTGAAATCGGGCCGGACAGCTTCGTGAGGATTGGGGCGATTGGGCGGCATGATGTTGAGTGGAGAGAAAACGAAACTAAAGAGTGAGGAGGGGAGTGAGAGTAAGAGAACGAGATGAGTGATGATGAGGAAATGAATGCGAAAGAAAGGGCGAGCTTGTCGTGCGCTGAGGGGGGGACCGCAGGTTCAATGCGAGACGAGCGGAAGGAAGAGGTGAGGCGCCTTGCTTACCCAATGCGTAGACTATATTCTACGAGACGCCTCATACCTCAGCTATCTTAGAAAGCCATTGTTGTTCGTACCTCAGTTGACAGTAGTACAGTTCATTATCTCATAATGCATTGTGTCACGCTGCATAAATATCATACTGCATGAAATTTTCGTCAGCCCGATGGGCTCGGGCGCCAGGGATTTGGGTAAAGTGGTAGAATCAGAGAATAGCTTGGGCACGACATGGTGATATTAGCAATTTCTTCTGACGAACTATGTGTGAACACTATGTCACACTTGAATGCTGGACACACCGAGTCGCTCGAGTGAAATTGCCCTCGTATTAATTATTCACAGCTAACAACAGAAGATGAAATGTAGAGACTTATTCCGAATCTATGGGCAATGCTGTATCTTCTTCGAAAAGGGCCCAATCATTACTCGAAAACTTCGCTGTATTGTGAGGTGGATACCGCCCGTTGTGTCTGGTCCAGCAAGGTTGCCACTTGTGCCAGCTGTCCCGTGGCGGGGCCGATCATGGTTTCTCTTTGGCATAGGCAACGAGTACTTGATCGCCCTCATTCAGTATACTTGATTCCCACCCACCCTCAGAGGCTGCAGCATCGCAACACTTCATCGTCCAGTCATTGATCCCTTCTACCCATGCTGTATCCTCAGAAGGGCACCAGCCATCGGCATTGATGGCAGTGTCGAGAGAGCCTGAGCTAGAAGTGGATGCGACATCGTGAAGCTGTCATCCTACATTGGACTTCTTTGAAGGGGTGGATTGGAGTTTGTCGCTGTCGGCATCGCTCTCCTCCTCTTCACTCTCCTCCTCTTCACTCTCCTCCTCTTCACTCTCCTCCTCTTCACTCTCCTCCTCTTCACTCTCCTCCTCTTCACTCTCCTCCTCTTCACTCTTCTCCTCCGGCTCCTCTTGCTCCTCCTCTGCGGAGTTGCATCTATGCCTAAGGAGAGGTCAGGCGGGCCAAGGTTAGACCGGAGTTGCGACTGGGAAAAGTATGGATATGACAGGTCCGCGGAAATGGAAGCATTTTCATGCTGAATATGATATTATCAATTAATTCATGGCAGGAATGGTAAGCACACACGTAATGACCCATTTGATGTCTTGCAGGAGAAAGCTCCAAACAACCGGTCACACGGGTCTGTTCCGAATGAAAGTACCGTGGGTCATTGTGCCATGTCCAGCCAGTTATACTGGCAGACAGTTGTGTATGGAGTGGATCTAATGCCTGCGAAATATTTGTCTACAGGGATTATAGAAGATTATGAACAGAAGAGGTATTAAATCATACCTGTGTTGGGTGTGCCAAGGCACCAGGGAGATACCACAAAGCTACAGTTCCCCCCTCCCCCAAAATCACTGCTGGTTCATCGATAACACCTGAAATAGTAGCAGGGAACTTGTTAAGGAAGGTTTGCTCCCTATCCGCGATGGTCCCAGGCTCCATGGATGCCAATGATTTCGACTAACTCAGGAAGAATTGATCCCAGATATGAGTATGGTTTGACATTCTCAGCCTTCTGTCTCAGCCATTCCTGAGTGACCATACGGTCCAGAAAATCTTGATAGTCTTGTATTTCTTGTATAAGATCACGCCTGGCAGTTCACACCGAGTCCTGGTTTTCACTTGACACAGAATCAATCAGTTCAATTGTCTTCTCGATTGCCGATCGATGAGAAAGGAATAACATGCTTTTCCTCAGGTCAAGCACTCCTGGTGTGTCGGACGATGAAAGGGCCGGTCGTTCGACAAAAACCAACGTCGACGATGGCAGAGAGCAGCTTTTCTGTGAGAGAAACAGCGTACGATACTCCGCTAGTAAGGCCAGTTCTTGATGCATGTCAGGCTAAGGTGTATGAACCAAGGAATAGTCCTCACTTTTATGAAGTAAATCGTGAATATCATCGACATCATGAGATGCCTCCAAAACATCGCCCATATCGACATCTGCGACATGGAGTTCTCCTTCCAGGACTCCATCTACCTTTCCATGACTCTCAACTCATTTATTTTACGAGGATATCACTCACTTGATGGTCTGTTACTAGTGGCGGTACATTGGTCTTGTACTGAACATGGTGACAGGATGCTATCTTCAGCATGCGGCTCAGATAGAGTGGCTGCGAGCAGGTCAGTGTCAAGCTGAATATCATCATCCCCATCTTGCTGAAGTTTGAGCCATGTTTCCTCCTCTGCCACGTGTCGTCGCCAGGCTGAATAGCTGATCCACCGCCCCGACCTAATCTGTTGGGTGTGAGGATCAGTGACCTGGAATCGAAAACAGCTATGTGCATGGCAACTGCATATGCACTTGTTGCGCTGGCCAGACATCAATGGTCTTTTGATAGGAATTGATAGGAAAACTTTAGGTCTGTCGGACCTTTCCAACTATAAAATCTTTCTGGGCTTCTCGTCATATATAACCACTATCCAATGTTTCTTCATTTAGTCTCACAATTAGCACACTAGCTTGCAAATGAGTAAACAATGATCATTGTTTCCAGACAAGGAATTGTAAAGAATGTAACGCTTGAATCCACGACTCAAATGGACGGAAGGTGTATTGGGGAGCGGCCAATGAGTCATCACATTGTGGTACGAGCATGGTTACTCACTACATTTGCCCTCAACGTCAGCAATAATGCTAACACTGACACAGTCTGTGGGAGGAGGCTCAAATCTGCGGGGCCTAAAAGAATGACTTGCCATCTGAGCCAGTCAAGGTGTCTGTGACAGGGTTGAAGGTGAGATCATTGTAGCGATATGGCAGGTGTGGACCCAACGGCACCGGCATGCTCTGGTTCGGGTATGCATACTCATCGGGTCTAGCATGCATAGACGCAGGGAAAGCCCACCCACTGGGCCACATATGGCACTGTGTATGTCCTGCGGGTCCCTGATGCTATGTGGGGATGGCAATAAAGGGGATGGCAATAAAGGGGATGGCAATAAAGGGGTTGTCATGTTTGGACCATCCTCCTTCGCCCATTTCGACTCCTGGCGTATATGTGGTCGAAGTGGATGTAGACGACACCATTGCAGAAGGCATATGCATCGCTGCGCCCTCGGAAAAGAAGTGTGAGTGTGGTTTCATTGATGGGATCGGTAGTGTAGGTGGGGGGGGTAGAGATGCCTCTAATGGATGCGCAGTTGGGCATGGGCGCGGTGACATTTTGACAGGCGGTGGGCCAGAGGGGCTGACCATGAGAGGCCTGTGTCTGTTCGACAAGCTCTTCAATTGAGTAGGCCTCGCCGCCTGCTTCTACTTCTTCCCACTCCTTATACGCTTGGCCAGTCACCTCTATGTACCTGTCATCTTGCTCCTTTGCGTTGTTGTCGACAGAATGGGGCCTCGACGACCAGTAGTCCTGTAGTTCCTTGACAGGGAAGGTTTCCATGAGGGCACGTTCCCCGTGGAAACCTTCTGCAGCGTATCCTGCGATCCGCATGTACCAATCTGAAGGGAGGTCGTATCCATCTACATCGAGCGCGAGGAAAGTAAAGTCCGGATTCACAGGCAGTTGGGAAGCTTTTGGCACAGTGGACATGAAGGCTGTCCCTTCGTCATATCTGAAAAGAATTAACAAGGTGTGAAATACAACAGTCGGAGGACATACTCATCCCACATTGCACCATAGATAGTGCGCACACCTGCACAGCGTGCGTTGTATTTCTGCTTCCATAGAAACTTACCACCATTACGTTTATGTAATGTCATTTCATTGGGAGAGGCTATAACCCTGCAAATAGAGACAAACAATCATTTTAGCAGAATAATAGGAATAGATACCCAGACTACCCCCGTGTATAGTCTGTGCACGGCGAAGAGAGGTATCTCGGGCGGTCAGCCTGTTTGTTGTGCCTGTCGGTCGCCCCTCTCCTAAGATCACTCAGCCTTCGCATACCGTACCACAAGCGCAACTTCGCTCCATACTGCCGACCTCAAACTACCAAGGTGGACTGCCTGCTGGTGAATTCTTTGAAGTGAGTAAACTCCCGTCGAATATGGCAATATTCAACAGTCTCAGGCGTGTGGCAGTGACAATAAGATTCGCAAGTTTCTCTATGCCATCCAAAATGCATTCGGTCGCCAACCACCTCAACCCTGAGCGCTGTCATGTAAATTGACAATGTTGACAGCTACTGCCACCACCTTGACCATGGCCACGACAAACAGTGGAGGACGAGGACAATGAACTCAACCTCAACGGCCGCCATACCTTGACACCACCATTATGATCCACCTTGATATGCACATCTACAGGAAGGTACGGCACACATTTTCCCCCTTTCTACGTTGTCAACTCATATTTCCCACTTCTTGGTCATTACTATGGTGCAAATCACCTAGTCACCACCAACTTTGTACAGTGGCCAATTTGGGTCAGGAGTGACCTGACAGGGGGGTCAAGGTCAACAGGGGGTCAGCTAACTATTTAGTGCTGCACAATGTGGGGT
>Ga0307518_10001652_pt1 | contig 16460 bp, 11 predicted proteins | sample 25_EM_MG_FD_203889 | JGI IMG/M metagenome (GOLD analysis project Ga0307518, IMG submission 203889) | Populus trichocarpa ectomycorrhiza microbial communities from riparian zone in the Pacific Northwest, United States - 25_EM | ecosystem: Host-associated > Plants > Roots > Unclassified | place...
ATAATGAGAAACAAATCTTACAAATTAAAAAGTTGAATGAGAATGAAATTGAAAAAAAATATAATTTCATAAATTATCTCAAATAAAATAAATAATAATCAAAATAATAGAGATCAAATCTAAAAAATAAAAAAGATGAAAGATGAAGAAATTAAAATAATAATAATTAACATTTCATAAATTATTTTTAAAAAAATAAGTAATAATCAAAAGAATGAGAACCAAATTTGATAGATAAAAAATTTCAATAAAAAAATAATAAGGGAAAAGCAAATAATAATTATAAAAATAAGGATCAAAGTTAATATAAAAAATAAATTTTAAGAGATGAGATTGAAAAATAAATATTCAAAACAAAATATATATAGCAATTAAAAGTTTGAGGACCAAATTTGATATAATCAGCAAATAATATGATATTTCTAAATTTTTCACAACTTCCGGAAAGTGTTTTCCGCCCAAAATTTTCAGGAAAACACTTTCCTGAAAACCAAGTCAAATTTTTCTTTAACTGGAAAATATTTTTTATTGATCAATTTTTTTAATATCAAACAAATATAAGAAAATTTAATTTTTTTAATATCAAATAAATATAAAAATATTTAAAAATTATTTTTTAAAAAAGTGAATGATGTGAAACAAACAAGTCATTGTCATCTCTTATTTAACCGTCGGTCTATTAGCTTTGATAAGACATTGGGAGTTAATTATTATTTAATTCTTGTACGTTTGAAAAGGACAATTTAAGAATCTTAAAAAAGATTTAGAGTCAACTTTCATCAAAGACTCTCATAATTTTCAAAACCACAAAAAATAACTCACAAATAAATAAATAAATAAAAAACACAAGAATTAAAATATAATTTACTCAGCGTTGAGGAGAGGGAAACGTTAAGCAACAAGTGGGATGACAAGCCATTCTAACTACTCTTTAGAATTTTATCAACTCAGAGAGTTGTCTTCGGTTTAGAAAACTTCCCATCCACAAAGACAAAGGTCTCAGCTCAATTATAGAGGACTTCCTCCTTTCACGCTCTGTCACTCTCCCTTTCTTATGGGAGGGTTTTTAAAAAAAACAATTAGCACAGTAAAATCACTATTTTTTTACATTAAAAAAATCTTTATCTCGCTCCATGCAAAAAGAAACTAAAAGGCTAGGTGAAATTACTATATTATTATTATTTTTTACTGTTGCTCTAAATTTATTGCATTCTGAAATGAAATAGTAAAATAATAATTTTATACACAAAACACAAATGACTTTGAAAGAAAGTGTAGATTAGTATTTTAATATTTAATTATACAGTAAAATAATCAAAATACTTTTTAAATTAAAAAATAATACTTGGGCTGGGAAGGGCACTTTGATTTTATTCATTTCAAGTATAAATGACCTTACATGGAAATTGTCTTTGCCTTAGTCAAGGGGTTTTATTGTCTTTTTCACTTGGTTGCTTTTTTTTAAGTTACCAAGTCTAATTAGGAGCACTTTAGTATTTAGGCATATGTATAATATTAATTCATTTTTAGAAAGTAGTTGTGTGTGAAGCTCAAGGGGGCATGCGTGAGTGCTCCCATGCTATTTGGACACCTCGTGCAGTGATATTTGATAACCAAACCTCTCTTTCATGACGGTGTTTTAATTCTTATAGTGTCACCTTCATTACTGGGTGGCTCGTGTGGCAAAAAAAAATTAGTTTTTATATCGGTGGCTGTTTTTTTTTTCCTTTCTCCTCTCCTTTTTCCTTCTCGATTTTAGAGTCTTCCCTTACACATTTTCAAAGCGGCCCTTTCATTATTATTTTTTCTTTTATATTTGGTCTTTATTTTTTTATTGTTATTTCTTTGATTTTAAATATTCCATAGAATTGAAATTTTCTTTCAATTTAACAATTATTTTTTTGTGTATCTCTCAGATTTAGTTCTCATTCTTTTAATTATTAAGTTTTTTAATTATTCTCTTAATGAAATTATCATTTCAATTACTTCCCTCAATATTTTATATAATTCTCTTAATTAGATTATTTTTTTCAATTGTATCCCTCAATATCTTAGTTCATTTTATTTTATGTCAGGTTCAGCTCTTATTATTTTAATTGTTATTTATTTTGTTTTTATTTTTATTTTTTTTAACTTTGTTTTTCAATTTTGTCACTCAACATTTTATTTATTAAGATTTTGTTAATCTTTTGGGTCACGGGTTTTAAAGATTGGACTAAGTTCTCTTAAATCTTTTTTTTTTCAAGTCTTTTTTTTACAATTGATTTTTTATGATTCCATCCTTTTATGGGATTATCTCGATCTCATATGTCAGGTCATAGGTTTCGCGTGTTAATCCAACTTGACCTCACCTATTTTTTCTATTTTTTCTATCATATTATCAAATTAATTGAGGTTTAACCTAACTCTTGAGTTTCTCTTACTTCTTTAAAAGTGTTACCTTCGCCTAAACAATTTTTAGGTTTTTAAAAAAAGTTTGATCTGGCCTGTGGCATAGCGCAGGCCCCCAATCTAGTTAACATAAGCTAAATGACGAGGGGAAATCATTATTCCCTTTCTCACATGTTACTATTCATTTGAACAATAATTTTTTTATTTTCATCTTTTAAAATTGAGTTTATCAGGATTTAAACTTTGTTATTTTTTTATATATATATGTGGTTGTCGTGGTCTTGGAAAAACATCTCAGTTTTGGATTGGTGCTCAATTTTACTATCTTCTGCTTTTTTCTATCATGTTATTAAATAAAAAATGGTATATCATATTGCTAGATAAAAAATAATTTTGTAAAAAAAAACATAATTGTTATGAACTAGGTTGCATGATTTATTTTAATTTATTTTCTATGGAGTTATCATAATCTTAGAAAAATATACATTGGTTTGGTGCTCAATTTTTTAAGCATCTATTTTTTTATTATATTAATAAAAATTTGATGGGTGTATTTAATAAAATAAATTGATAGTAAATATAAAGAAAAAATTACTAATTGGTAAACTAAAAGATATATATAGATTAAAATATCAAATATCATGTAATAAATTATATTTTATTGAAACAAAATAATATGGTAGCATAATCCCTCCTTTCTTAGAGTTTTTATTTCCACAAAATAAAATATTACTTTTTGTTCTATGTATTTTATTTTAAAAAATATCACTATGAATATCCAAAAGATTTTGGCCGATTTGAAATCAAAATAAAAAGGTATCCTTCTAATTGAAACTCATTTATTTTCTTAACACGTTACCTTTTTATCCCGCTTTTTTCTACAAGAATATTTTTAGACAAAAATCTTATTATAGCTATAAAAGCAAGTTTAAATTATATAAAAAATAATATTTTCATAATTATAATATGAATGTATTAAAAAGTATAATACACCACCTGCGCATTGTTATTGAACTTGGCAGCAAGTTTTTTTTCTCTTTCAAACTCAAGGTCGGAAAGACAATAAAAATAAAATTTTAGACCTGATCATAAAATTTCCAAACTAAAAGGACTGAAAATGAAGAAAAAAATAATCACAGCCCAAAAACTTTAAATAAAAAGCGCAAAATGAACAATGGTCTATATTGGATTATACTCGTAACGCAATGCTGCCAACATGCAATCGATCTGGAGAGGAACCGGAAAACCCATATAACATTCAAGTAATTATAAATTCGACGAACAGCAAACATTATACCATCCAAAGTATAAAATCACTGATTTGAAAACCACGCAGAATAAAAAGGGTCCAGGAGGAAAACAAATCACAACAGAAACTTGCAACACAAGAAAAAAAGACTAGGCACACTGTCTTTTCGAAAGGAAAGACAGATCCCTTCATTTCATATCTAAAATCCCCTATACATTGGTTAATACCCCACTGATATGCAACCCTTCTCCAGCCTATAATGAGACTAAACTAAGATTCTGCAGCATTGATGTCTAGTCACCTAAAACACCACCAATTTACGTACTCTGAAGCAAAAATTGTTTCCCCAACCGCCGATAATCCAAAAATTCGGATGTTCATCGCCAAAAGGAACACAAAGTTGAAGGTTCGTGAGAAGCTTTAGCTATCTAAACAAATTCCCCCTTCTGTGAGATGAAGTTAGGCATAATCTAGTTTTTTGGGGACAAAAATGTTAGAGATAGTTAGAACTGCCAGAGAGCTCAAGGCTGGAACACATGTTAGTCATGGCAAGCAAAACTGCAATTGCTCTTAACATATCCACACCAGAAATACTGTTTAGCAGGCAGTTCACTGCAAACTACTAGGCATACCAGTTGCAGGTATAGAGGTAGCTTGGGGGAACGTGTGATGAACCATCGTATTGCCATTCTCCAATGCACCCACTGGTGGTGCACTGCCCTTGACAGTTTGCTCCAAAAGTTGAACAAGAGACATAAATATTTCCATCCTCGTTACATCCCTGTTTGCCTGCATATGACACTTGAATTTAGATGACCAAATGCGAAGATTGTAAAAGACGCGCATTCTATACGCATTTAGTATGCTTTCAGCAGAGGATAGTGAGGCAACCATCATTAAGATTACTAGCAATTTAAAGAATAAATTCTGAAAATTACACTAAAGCACGGTAGTTTGCACAACACAAAAAGTGCGAATCGGACACATTTTTACCAAGGTTATGCATTTCTTTTCCCATGATCTTGTAGTTCAAGATCAGATGTAAAAGAAGATACTCATTTGGCATATTATTATTTAAAAAATATGCTCTTCCCGCCTTGAAGAGGAATGATGAAAAGGAACTAGCATTATTTCACCTTTTCTTCTATGCATGGAGGGCATAGAAGCCAGTAATGCCACTGGAAAGATAGTCCAAACAGGTGAGGGCACCCCACATATTCCTTCCATGATTGGGACCAACAGTTGATTATGCATGCAGTATTTCAGTTTAGAATCCTACCTCTACAGCAAAACGTGCCCAGATCTTGTCATTTCGAGTTTCCATCACCCCCTTCAGGATTGTCAAACCCAATCCCCTAATTAAGTCAGCTATCTCTAGAAAGAAGCCCCGTTCTTCACAAAGCATCTGTCATAAGAGGAAATACAAGATTCAACATATAGGATAAAAGAAACTTGTTAAAACCAACTCCAATATCTGAGTGAAGAAAAAAAAAAGTGCTGTTACCTCCACGAGCATCTGACGAGGTGGATTCAGATCTTCAACTATGATAGGACAAACCATAGATTGTGAACCAACTTCAAATGCCCATGTTGCCCCTCCCTCAAAATTTTCCTTCAAAAGCAGTCCACTTTCCTTGTTAAGAAGCTGCAAATTTACACGAACAAAATACACGATCAGAAACATTTCTCTCGTTAGCAATTGTTCAAAGCACAAAATGTCAAAAACTAAGCTAGATATAAGAGTAATTTAATCATTTCCAATATACATTATCTGTGCATAAATCCTGACTGATGTCCTTGATAACTGTACTTGATATGACAGATATCCCCATATCAAGTTTATGCCAATGAAATTTTGTAGGCATTCCCCATTCCTGCCCCCAATACCCATATGCAGCGGTACTAGACATTGTTTTGACAAAACAAGAGTATTATGTTCCCTCCATTAAGTTCAGAATGGGCAGGAAACAAAGAAACACCAGTACAAATTATCATGGATAAGATTATACATATATATAGTGTATGCAATTGATACCTTGGAGTCCCCAGTTTGTTTCAGTTTATCTGCATGCTTTGTCACGCTTTGCAAGAAAAGCATATGCTTGATTGTGCGTTCAAGCAGAGCATCTATGCTACACTGTTAGACCACAGTAACAGAAAGAATAGTATCAAATCTGACTGTCATCGTTAGCTATCACAGGAAAAAGACATGCAGCAGAAGGATTAAAGAAATGCATTACTTTTGCTCCATTTGGTACAATCTCACGCAACTCCTTAACACGATCTTGGATCATCTGACGATCTTTCGGCCTAGGTCTTGGGTTCTCTCCAGCTTTAAGCCTTTTGCGATTTGGCTTGCTTGTTTCATCATTTTTCTTGGAAAATGCAGTTGAAACACTACAATCATGCCCTGCATTATGCCCTTGCTCAACCCAGGAACTCAGTTGGGACCCATAAATGGAAGTAGTTTGAGAACAAGTTCCTACATCATCCTTGCTGCAGCCAGATCTAAAAGAGCTAGATGCTATGGTCCCTGCTCTTTTAGGCAGGCTAATTAACTCCCTTTGCACCTGATCACACATGCCAATCCTGCCATAGGTGGCAGAACCACCGGGAAAGGACGGCATACTAATCTTTGTCAATGTTGTTCTGCAAGAAACATTATCATCTGAGCTCTGTTTGGCAGCAGAGTGCGCCTTAGATACCACAGCATCTAAAAGATGGTCAGTACCCAGGTCAGAGAACATGTTACTGTCTGAGACTCCTCCAGTAAGTGAAAAAAGATCAGAATTTGCCTCCCGGATGCTCATAAATGTTGAAGCATCTTTAACCATATCTTGTGTCTTCACACACGGTTCATCCCCAAGTAAATTATTCCACTTGCCGTTGAGTAATTTGTTTTTAAATTCCACACCCAAAATATCATACAAGTCATCCCCAGAGGGAGGTTGAGCACATGGTTCCTCGCGCTTAGCATTTACAGTAACAGTATTCTGACTTCCAGAAGCGCTCATCAGGCAATCATTAACGGAACCAAGAACATTCTCACCCAAATATACATGTTCACCTGGTTGAGTCAGCTGGACATTAAGTGCTTGAAATAAATCACCTTCAATCTTTTTTTCCATTGTAGTTGCTTCCTTTTTAGTAGGCTTCACATCTGTGTGGGGATATTCAAGATTGGAACCCCCTGAAAGAATGCCACTCGCACTTGATTGATCCAACAGACCAGATAAATGATCATCCTCTGCCCTTGAAGAACCAACATTTTGAGTCCCACCCCCTGCCAGAAGCGTGGATGAGTGATTGATATCTGCCAATTTCTGTGGTTTTAATAAGGAACAAAGATTGGAGTTTGCTCTTCTCTTAGTGCCCACTTCACTAGGTAACTGTCCAGATATATGAGAACCTCCAGTAGAAGTAAGAAAATGGCCTTCATTTGTCCTTGGGTGGGCCATAGTAAGGCCATTTGATTCATTTTTATAGTGGCTAACATGATTTTGTGCACCAACATCAGAGAAAATCTGCTGTTCCAGTAATTTTAGTATGCTACTATTGGTATTTGACTGACTAATAATTGGTCGATGATTGAATCCAAGTCTTGAACTGCTTGAAGCAGTCTGGTGGTTCAGCCACGCACCAGGATTTGAGGGGATCACTTCAGCTCCAACAACTCCATTTGCTAGTTGGCCCATGAATGGATTGTCTGGCTTCATAAGTGAGGTAATTTTTGGTTCACGGAAGTCATCACAAGATTTAGCTAAAATTCCAGTTGCATTGGGGATATGAATGGCCGAAGAAGTAGCATGTTGATCATCCTGAACCTGTCTAGTTTGAGAACAAGAAGGTTGACCAACAATTCTAGAAGCCTCCTGAGATGAGATTATTTGTTGGTTGCAGCTGTCTGCCAAGGAAGGAGTGGAGCTTGGCACCTTATAATTTCCAGAAAAACACACAGGAAGAGCCATTCCACAGGAAATAGGCATTCCAATTCTTTCTGTGGGTTCTTTTTCCATATGGTTGTCAGACAGAAGTGCTCCAGGGACACACCCTAGTTGCAGGATCAAACTCTTCACGTTATTCACGAACCCAATATTCTCCAGAATCTGACAGTAAAGATAAAATATAAATATACAAAGAGCAACAGGAAAAATTCTGACATAATGAATAAGTGACCAGTGCCATAGAATATTGAAATCACAGGAATAGCTGTAGAATCAGTGGTGATGAATAAGTTAGAAATAGATTGCCTCCGAACTCTACATTAACTCCAATAAACAGTTATGCAAATATATGATGGCTATATTGAAAAAAAAATTAGTGACCAGAAGGAATTTAATAAAACCAAAACCCAAATTGGACACCTTTATGAAACAAGCAGAGTGGAAAAGACCAAAAGATATAAGAAAAATAAATCTAACCAACAAGTGATATTATTTGCACAATATATCATTGCAATTGAAAATTCAATGCATTAGCACATCGAAACAACTGAATAACGAGGACTTACAGCCACGGAAGAACCAAGTTGAAGTACACCATGAGGACAAACAGGAATAACAGCAATTGTCTGCCAAAAAAAAAAACTAAAACTTTCATGGAAGGCAGATTGAAGATTGTTGCAAACAGGAATAACAGCAATTGTCTGCCAAAAAAAAAAACTAAAACTTTCATGGAAGGCAGATTGAAGATTGTTGCAGAAATTAGAACATATGGGAAGCTTACAAACCTGCATCCCAGCTGAAAACTGGTGATGAACCTCATTTAAAACCTGTAGAACAGACAAGATTGAAGTTATAACAAGTTCAACTACTAACAGTGCAGCCGCATTGCATTTTACAGGAAGGACACGCTACTATTGCATTAAGATGCTGTCGTTTAACTTTCCATCAAAATAATAGAATTCCACAATTTCCTCTCTCTGTTAAATTCAGTTACGTATTATCATTAGAGTATGTGTACTAAAGATGATACAGGAGAAAACAAAAAATAGAACTTTCAATGGACTCCAGCTAGCAAATTGTGCAACTAAGAATGGCTAATGGATACTGATGCAATCTCAATTAGTGTAAAACATTATTCCATAGCACAGGATGAAAACTTATGTTGCGTACTTCTGGAGGATGGGCATCTTTACTGTAATTATTTGCAAGAATCCACTCATGGTTTCCTGTAAACGCAACACGCCCAACGATTCTGGAAAAATAACAAATCAGACTTTCAATTGGGCACAACAGGCAGTCATAATGTGAAACTAAAATGTAAGGTACATGAAATGGAAGAAAAACATACCCTTCGCCTACAATATTAACCTGATTATTCACCATCATTTTGTTAATAAGCGAACAGAGTCTACCCCCCGCTTGAATTCCAAGCTGAGAGGAGTGAGCATCAGAACCAAAGTGTCCTTCCCACTCTCCAAAAGGAAGTGCTAGGTTCTCAGTTCCAGAAGTACTTGGGGGAACTGAACATGATGTTGGCTCGTAGTGACATTCCTCCCAGATTAACAACCTGCAAATTAACATAATATCTCAGATCATTCAGCTCTATAACAAAATTTAGCAAGTAACTAAGACCAAAAAAAAAATCCCACCTTCTGTTTAGTTACCAAAACGCCAAAGGAAAAAAAAAAAATAGATACCATTTTCTATTATGATTTTTCTTCCCCTTTTCTTAACATCTTCTCAGGATCCAAACAGAAGATAACAAAAGAAAATAAACGCAACCATTCAGCAGAATCTTCAGTTGCTGATAAAATCGTAACTATTTCTTTCTATTCAAAACCAAGATAACAGGACGAAATGGAATCAAGCAAACTAGGACGAAATGGAATCAGTAAATTTGAAGAACATAAAATCATTCCAATACAGAAAGGGTTTAGTCAAACCAATACAAATCAACTTTTTACTTAGATTCTTAAAGACAAAACAGAATAAACCAAAACACAAGGTTCCAAAAACAGAGGAAAAGAAAGGGTGTATTAGATTGCGCATCCCACATAAGACAACAGTGACCAATCAGACTTCTGACCGAAAAAGAAAAAGAAAAAAAAAGAACAACCAGACTTTAACATATCATTCAAAGACCAAAATAGCCTAAACAGAAAAAATACTGATGCTGGACCCTCTTATTGTTTGGTCACCGAGAAAATACTTCAAGAACAAAACCCAGAATCCTATGTTAACTCCAGAACAGACAAAGGTAAAATCACTCATCAGATCCTCTTTGTTTGGTCACTCGGAAAACACAGGAAAAGCACAACAAAAAATAAAAGAAAACCCCAGCAAAAGATACACCACAAATTCCACTGTTCCCTCTATTTTCCTAACAACAAAGCTGACAAACACAAAAAAACTCAGAATAAATGTAAAAACCCAGAAAACAGAAAGCCTTAAATAAATTCAAAGTTTCACCCCTTTTTTTTCTTCGTTCAACTCCATTTTCTTAGCAACCAACCATACCAAAGAAAGAAGAAGAAAAAACTTACTTAGGATTCTGGCATCCGATCTTCCAAAAAACAGCATAACACCATTGATTAACACCACAAAGTATCTTCAAAACTTCTCTCAACAAAAGACCCATCTCACAATTTCAAACTGACCTCCAAATCAAGGCTTTCCTTAAACAACGAGAACAACAACTTAATAGCACGAAAAGAGTGACAAAAGTGGAGTCGCTGGTTTGTATCTGGTCAGAGCCAAAGACTGCACATTTCTTGGACAGTCTAACTTCCACGACAGGATCCTCTCCCAGCCTGCTTAGTTCTAAGACCACCGCTCCTTTTTCTCTCAGGATCCAAGCTCACTGCTATTAACATTCTCTCGCAACCCATCCCCACCACCGACACGGGAAAACCCACGAAGATTTTCAAACAAGAGATCAAAAAATAGTTAAAAGTCCCTAGATTATGCCACAAGCTTCTAGCTTGAAGGTAGCCTTGATTTGCTCCATTTTTTACACACAGAAAGAAGGAAAGATTGAGAAGGAAAAAAGAAAAGAAAAGGAGAATAATACTAAAATCTTGGAGGAGGGATTGTGTTTTGTGTGTGTATCTTTGGTCCTTGCTCTCTTTGGTTTTGGTTTCTCACTTGGCTTGGTGAGGTTTCAGGGTTGAGAGCTCAGCTGCTTTCTTTCTCTTTCTCTTTCTCTTTCCTTCCTTCTGATAATATTCTCTTCTGATTGTGTTGTGTTGTGTTGTGTTTGAAAAAAGACTTTCTTTTTCTCTTTTTTTTTTATAGGTGTTTAAACGACTTTATAGGTGACCTTGAAGGCTAGGATCGAGAATTTTTATAGAGTATGGTTATTGTCTTTGTAAAAAGAACTAGATGTTATTTACGCGCGATGCGGTTGGGTTGGCTTGTGATATGTTTGTTTGTTATTATGGATTTGTGAAAAAAATCAAAGAAATTAAAAAAAAATATATATGAAAAAAACTTTATAATTCATTCTATTTTCAAGAAAAAAATTATAAAGTTAAATTCTTAATCAGCTTAATATTAAAAAAATAAAATCGATAAAGATAATTTTAAAAAAAATTATAACAAAAAAAATAAAAGAACAAAAAATCATGCAAGGAAACACTAGTAGCAATCTATAGTGTTTCATGAGGAAATATGCAGTTGTAATTCTCAACCAGCTCAATAATAATAAAATCGATAAAGATAATTTTGAAAAAAAAATCATAACAAAAAAAAAACCATGTGGGGAACACTGTAGCAATCCACAGTGTTTTAAAAAAAACTATAAAATTAAATTTTCAACCAGCTCAATATTTAAAAAATCAAATCAACAAAAACAATTCTGCAAAAAAAAAAGAAAATTTTGGAAAAAAAATAAAAAATAAAAAAATAGAAAAAAAACATGTGGAGAAAGCTAAAGCTAAATTCTCAACCAGCTCAATATTGAAAAAATAAATTCGACAAAGATAATTTTAAAAAATAAAATATATGGGAAAGCACTGCAGCAAAACAAAAACCATGTGAGGGAAACACTATAGCAATCTACAGTATTTGTTTTTAGAAAAACTACGAAGTTAAAGTCTCAACCAGCTCAATATGAAGAAAAAAAATCGACAAAGACCATTTTGAAAAAAAATAAAATCATAAAAAGGAAGAAAAAAAACCATGTAGAGAAATATTATAGCAATCCACAATGTTTTTGAGAAAAAAATTACATGGCTAAATTTAAAAAAAAAAATTGACAAAGATAATTTAAAAAAAAAACAAAAAAGAAGAAGAAGTCAATTTAGGGGGAAAAAAAGAAAAAACAATCATGTAAAAAAAAGGAAAACAAAAAAAACATGTGGGGAATTTTAGAGTATTGATTAATATAAAGGGGATATATATATATATATATATATATATATATATATAAAAGGGGGTTAAATAAATGAAATTAGGGATATAAAATAAATTTTAAAGTAAATTTATGTATTTTTACAAAAAAAAATATAGAGAAAAACATGTCTCATTTATCTCATCTGTATTTTTTTTTATCTATGATAATAATTAATATTAGAGATCCATAAATAATTATTAATATCTACTTAAAGGAATAATAGAGAAAATAAATTTGAGCCTAGGAGAAAGTGTTTTTATCACCTTTTAATACCTACTGATATAATTTTTTATTTCATTGTTTTTTTAAAAAAATTGAGTTTATAGAGTAAATATTGAACTATTTGAATATTCTAAAATTTTCTGCTAGCATCATCCTCCTCGAAATTAAAGAGTGTTACTTTAGAAGTAAAATCTATTTAATCTTTTGATGAGAGGGTGTTTCTTTAACATTATCTAAGATATAGATTCGATGATGTCTTGAAATTCAAATGACTTTGTCTGATATCATAAAAGGATTTTTTTGTGAATTTTAGGAATTTTTAATATTTAAATAAATATTTTTTAAAAAAAAATACAATGATATTATAAAAAAATATTCTGAAAATATTATGCAGTACCTGCTCTTTGAATAAATCATTAGTCTTTTAGAATTTATGAATCTTGTTTTTTTATGGAGATAAAAAACTATAATATCATCTTGCTTTGATAGCATTTAAATAATAATAAAAATATATCTTACATATAATTAATAAAAATAAATATCTTTTATATATGTTTAATAACAATAAATATCTTTTATACATAATTAACAAGGAATAAAGTATCAAATCCTTTTAAAACTTTTGCACACCTAAAAATTTAGAGAGATGAGTATATTTGACCTTAACTATTTATGTTAAGGGTCACGACAAAAATAAATAAAGTCTGGCGGAGTTTAGAAATATCATTAATTTTACATTCATTCGGACTCGATAAAGAGTTTAGAAAGATCTTCAATTTTATATTTTATTCGGACTCGATGAGATGTTGAGCTTAAGGATGTTAAGTTTGACGATCTACTAGACTCACATGTATTTAGGCTCGGCATATAACTTAATTCAAAGATACTGGGTTATTATTGTACCTTTGATCATTTTGTTGAACACAGATTTTAGAAAAAGATAACATAAAACATGTTGATCCATCACATTTAAAAATTATTAAAAATAATTTTAATTTTAATTGGATAATAATTACAATAGGATAAAAAAAACATCTTCAAATTCGAGAGAGAGAACCACGTAAACAATATTATGCTTGAAGCTCCAAAACTTCATTGTTGTATATGATGTGGAAAAAATCACAAATGAGATATATTTAATAGGTTATGTTAACTGAAATTACATTTTGTTTTTAAATAATTTTAATAATATAACTCTTTATTGATCTGAATTTTATTTTTTAAAAATAAGGTTGGAACTCAAAACAATAAAAAAAAATAAAAAAAACCTTCTTGGTAATGAATTACTTGATTCTGAATTTATAAAACTAGTTATTTGACTCGTGTTTTGTCACGAGTTAGATAATTTTTTTATCACAAAATAAATATACAGGTCTTTCCAATGTTTTTTTACAAAAAAAACATAATTATAAATTAAAAAGCCCATGCATACATTTAATTAAATAAATCAATAACTATTTTTATCAATATATATAAAAAATAGTATTAATGGTTCTATTCGACTTGCCTCGTTGTGGGTCGAATAATTTTTTTCTAATACAAAAGAATGAATATATAAGTGTTATTAACATATTTTTTGATATCAAATAAAAGATATAATTATAAATTAAAAAACCAATACTTGCATATTAAAAAATAAAACGAATATCATATAAGTTAATAAAGACTTATCATACCTCAAATTAATTTTTAATGTAATAAAAAAATAGAATAATATTGCAATTGCTATAGTAAAATATTATTTACTTTTAATTTTGTATAATATTTTAAAAAAATGCAGAAAAAAAGAAAAAAAAATACAAAAGAATTAAGACATGAAAAAAATTATATGAATAAATAAATGTAGAGTGATAAATATTTAAAGTATAAAGAATAAAATCTAAGAAATTTTTTAAAAATAAATACCAAAAAAGTATAAATTTTCTACTGTTACAGTGAAAAAATCAGTAAAGATATTTTTACAGTGAAAAAGGGTTTGTTTTTAATATATATATATATATTATTTAATAAAACCAAAGAAATAAATAAAAAAAACTTGAAAGGGCACCATATTAAACACAAGGAGAGGGAGGGGGGGGGGGGAGAGAGTGGGATTGGTTGGGAAAGAAGCATGGATTTGAGAGGAAATTACAAGGGATGCCACTGACACTGGGTCTTCACTGATGTTGGAGAAAACAGTAGTGCGGGTTGCTGTCTCGATGACGTCACATAACCGATTACCCTTCATTTTTATCAAAATTACAGGAATGGTATTCATCCCTTCCTTTTCTTTTTGGTTATATTAAGGGTATTTTCGAGGAGGGTGAGTGGTTGAGTTTATTGGTGGTGGGGGTCTTGGGGGTGGAGTGTGGGATGATGACATGTGGAACAGGATGATGAGAGATTGAGATGTGGTGTGGGAAAGTTCATGATGGGAGATGATTGATCAAAACCCATGAGGCCAAGCAAAAAGAGTAATCATGAAAGGGATTTTGACTCTCCATCACTCACTCTCATTCCATCTTTGTTTTCATCAGGACAAATGGCTTCATCATTGCATAAATGCATTTATTTCATCTTATGCTATTTGATAATAATCAAGTAGGTTTTGAATTTCTTTAACCATAATAATAATAAATAAATAAATAATACGAGGAATTCATGGAGTAGACATGATCTAATATCTTTTTACTTGATTGTTTATCTTATCAAAAACAAGCTAGAATTTTAGCTATTTCAATTTATTTGGTTATTGTATGTCGAGAGAAAGAATTTAAAAGAAAAGGAGAGATTGTTTTTGTTTTTATTCGGGTATCCTCATATCTTTTTAAAGGGTGAGACTAGTCTTGTTCAGGGTTTGTAGCTACCCTTCCCAATAAGTACATTTCATGAGGATCGAACTTGTGTTTATTGGACTATTGAAAGACTTGATTGACTTGATCCTAGACAGAAAAGCGAAAGATTTATCATACTAGTTCCTTAAAAGAGGGATTTCTTTCTATTTTAAAAATAAATTTTTTTTATAAAATTATCTTGAATAAAACAGATTTGTTGTTATATTTTTAACTATATATCTTTAGCTAAATATATTATTATCCTTTTATATTTATTTATTTTTTATCTTGATGACTTTTTTTTTTATTTTCTTGTGACACCATTTCTTTTTTCATAGGTGGGTTTAATGAAACCGTTAAATGAACACAATTACTTACAAATAAAGTTAGATACATGTATGTATCTTTGTGATTACTAATCGACTAAATAGATGTCAACCTTGATTTTTCTGACTTGCCTTTGTACAAAAAAGTCCTAAAGTGCATCACACACCTTTTACTTTTTATATCCTCCAAACCTCATGCTTTTCTTCCTTTTCTTGGCAATGGCCAGTGTTTTTCTTTATCAATCACTTTGCATGTATATAACCTATTTCCTGAATGAATTATCACTAAAATACAACAAGATAAAAAAAAAACTTTGTTACATGGATTCGTATTAGTGTCTGCTTGAGAGTATAGTTGTAGTTATTTTTCAAAGTGTTTTTTCATGCCGAAATGCATCAAAATGATGTTTTTTTATTTTAAAAAAATTATTTTTAAGATCAGCGCATCAAAACGATCCAAAATATACAAAAAAATAATTTTTAGCAAAAAAAATTAAATTTTCATAGAACGCGGTTTGCACCGCGTTGAATTGAGTTATAATTCGAAAATTTAGGTTTTAAAAAAGTTATAAATTATTTTTTTTTAATCAAGATTTCAAGAAAGAATTTGAAAGAAAACTATGATGCATTGATTAATCAAATATTTTTAAATTTATGATGAGAAAAAAATACAGACCACACGCTATATCGTGATTAAATAAATCAAGTGTTAATTTTGTTAAATAGCTAGACAACTTATAATAGTGACCATAAAATCCTATTTTGACTTCTCTAAATATTTTTTTATTTTTTTGTGAAAAAAATCAACAAGTATTCAAGTCAGAGTTTTCCTTTGACGAAGCAAATTCAAATCTAAATAACTCAATTTTTAGAATGGCTATTCCCACTCTATAGCGAAGACAAACCTTCAAATCTCTTGATGAATTAGGGTTCCATGCTGCTCCTCTTTATGAACTGATTTTGTAACAAACAAAAAAAAAAGGCCATCTTTTTTAGGACACACAAGATTTTCAAACACATGTCTCTTGATCTAAGACAAAGATTGGACAATTCATTTGCCCTAGTTACCATGATAAAGAGATTACATCATGGGAGTACTCTGTATGAACCTGAATTAAACCC
>Ga0307518_10001653_pt1 | contig 16450 bp, 16 predicted proteins | sample 25_EM_MG_FD_203889 | JGI IMG/M metagenome (GOLD analysis project Ga0307518, IMG submission 203889) | Populus trichocarpa ectomycorrhiza microbial communities from riparian zone in the Pacific Northwest, United States - 25_EM | ecosystem: Host-associated > Plants > Roots > Unclassified | place...
TTATTGATCCTGTGTGCACGGATGAGTCGGACCCAGCCGAGTCTAGCTGCAATCGTAGTAGATACACAAGGTAATCTGGCTTGGGATTCATAGTATTATATTGATCGGGTGGGTGCTTCTCCATGCTTCCCCTTTTGCAGGGCCACCGAAGGTCAACGGACTGGATCAAATCCGAGGATGCGCCGAAGCCCCTCAGCCCTTTCCGATGAATGGGCGGACATGGCACGGCGAGGGGATAGTAAGGGTGTGCAAGGGGAAGAGATGGTTTCGGAATATTGATCACTTCTGTAACCTCGACCCCAAGACCCAGTTGAAATTCGTTCCCCACTTGTGTAGATAAATAGCAGCCATTTATCTATTAGTAGTAGGACGCCATTGCGAGCCCACGCTGGATATACTACTTGGGGTTTCTTTTCTGATCCGAAAGCTAGCGTGGGTGAATTCAGTTCATGGTAGCCAGTAAAAGCAACCCACGGCGCTCTCTCGAATGGGCTCGATATCCCGCCGAGCCCGCCCGTCACGGTTCTCGAAATGATCTCATTTGATTCGAGTCCATTTTAGATTAGGACGGAAATAGTCGATAGATATTCGGGGATCCGGGGGGTAGTACCTCCTAGTTCGGCCTGGTCCATCCACCATCATGCGCCGCATACGATTACTACATCGAAGTTATCCGTCGTCGGAACGCTGTGGAGTGGGGGAGTCTTTGCACTTTTTCCTGCACCCACGATGCACCAATCTAGAACGATCTGAGTCAAATAGCGCAGTCCATGGTCAGGTGTGCACCAATCGTGCCGTGTGATACCACATTGGCGTAGCCCACCCCAGCCTGCTTCAAAGCTTAGTACGTCGCCGTGGTATTGGGTTCCACGTGAACTGGAACCCGCCAGCGACGCAGTCAGTTGTCCTTGCAACGCCTGAAACACGCGATCGCATACTAAGACGGCCTGGATTTGGGCCACCACACCCACCGTGCCACGGCTCTCCGGCCGCCATAAGCGGGCGAAAATAAATGACAAGGCAAACCAAAAAAAAAGACGGGTAGGAGCAGCACGACTCAGGAGCGTGTCAACGTTTCTGTCGAACTCCTGTCTTACTCTTCCGGTGCTACCCTGCCTACGGTTGACCAGTCGGGTGATCTGAGCTGAGAACGGATGGGGACAGCTTCCCGCTCTACATACGTGGGCAATATGGAGTCCGACCCTTTTTCTTTCTTCTCATCCCCTAATAGCCACACTAGCACTGGTCCTCCTAGTCTGTCAACTGATCCGTAAGTATTAGGGTTCAGTATGCAGTGGCACGGCAGCTCAGGACCGCGGTTCTCCCGATCATTTATGCTCCCACAAGCATGGAACTGTGTGATATCGGTCATTATCAGAACTGTCAACGTTATGCAGCTGTACACTAGCAATCTGATAACCGAGGAATATGGTAGTATACGTAGCAAGCAGCGGATACGATCTCAATTGTTCGTGGTCCGTGAAAAAGGCAAGCAGAGCTAGCGGGGGTGATAACCTAATGCGGTGGAATGAGGCAATGACGGATAAAAATGCTGACCCGAATGAATGCACTTGAAGTATGAGAGTACAATAGTGACTTGCGAGAGCAAAAAAGAAGTATCAAAATAGTGACGAAAACTCGAAGTTAATTGTATGCGATGCGACCACAAAATATGCCATGTTAATGAAGAAAAAGTAATAAAAATATATGGTGTCATGCCGAGGAACGCTCAGGAAGGAAAAAAAAAAAAGCGCGATGAGAACCACCTTATCTCCCGTACGTCCATGCATAGGGGGACAGATAAACTGGCGAACCGCGCATAGGCGTAGTTGCGTAAAAGTGCACGCCAGGAGGGCCTGCATTGGCAAATGGCGCAGATGGTACAACGCCACAACGGTTCTCCCGCAGCGGTGGGAGCTGTAACGACCGGTCCCTATCCGCAGGCGATGCCCTTTTCGTTTGGGTGCATACGTGCGGAGTACCAGTACCTGCCAAAGACAGCTTCCTTGCCCAGATCGCATCATGGAGGTGAGGCAACGAGGGTTGGCGTGCACTGATGCCGAGATGGGTCTCGTGTGGACTCACAGACGCTGATTGCACAACGGGCACATATGAAGACGGAAGAGATGCATACGCCGCTGTTGTCGGCTGTTGGGGTGGCTGGTAGCACCGTAAGCGTGATTTACGATCTCCCTTGAGTTGCTCAGATTCATCGTGGATCGATGAGCCCGCGAGGGAGTAATAGTACAGACTCTGCATAATAATCAAAATTTGGCATTCATTTGGATGCGAAAAAACCGTACCTGAGGCACATTGATGGGCCGATCCGCACGATATGCAGCGATGAGAATCTGTGGACGGTTTTCGGGAATGCTCGGCCGGCGTTGCAGCTGGCCAGATTGGAGGGACCTTGGCACATTCGGCGAAGATGAGAGCGACATTTTTGCAAATGAATGCAGCGGCTCGAAAGGTGAGGAACCGGAACTCGGGCAATTTGAGAACGTAGACTCGGGAATTTGCAAAGTCATGCCAGTGGGACGCTTCAATGGTGGCAGATCCTTGAACGACATTGACGTTGGTGAGAATGCGTCCGCGGCTGAACGTTTCGTGCCCGAGTTGGGTGAGGGTGAGGGCTGGGGTTGAAGCTGGTGAGAGATCACGTGATGTGAGGAGCAGACACGCGGGTTCGTATACTGTACAGGTGAAGTAGATCGTGCGCGGTGGGACGTTGAGTGGCACCTCCAGCGGAATGTACGCGTAGAAGGCGTGGAGGTCACCGGCTGTGCTTGTCTGCCGCTGCGCGAGAAGCGTGCGCGCATCCGCCACTTCCTGCTCTCTGACTCCTTCGCTAGAACCAGACCTTTGAGGAGGTTGAGCCACGAAGCGTACTGTTTTCCTGAGATGTGCAATGAGAAGTCGACCCCCGTAAGGAATTCTCGCTCCATCCGGTTGATCTCGGTGAGCTCGATACCGGACACCTCGGACCAAGTTTTATTGGTGTAGGTATTGCTACGTCACATTGAGTACAGCATCAACGAACACGTTGAAAGGGACTTACTCGTCCAAGAACTTGTTTGCCATCATCAAGGCCGAGACTGCGATTCTGAACTCGCTTCCCTGCAAACCAGTGGTGAAGCGGTTGCGTTCCTTGAGGCGCCAGATGTAGTGAAGGGAGAGTACGATCACGGACTGGCTGACTTGGGTCGTCTCGAGGAGCTTCTGCACGAACTGTACGAACGTGGCGGAGGGGGCGAGTTGGAGAGCAGAAGTTTGGGTGGGGACCTCGGGGGAATACGGCGGGCTTGGCAGTGAGGGGGAGGTGGCACTCGACGAGGGGGGCGGCGAGAACCAGAGGTAGCAGACCATCTCACAAGTCTTTTCTGCGATAAAGCTTGCGGGACGCTTTAGAGAGGAATCGAACCAGTCGATCAGATGAGGCGCGTCATCTGGTATGAATGGCTTGTGTTGGAACGGAGGTTCACAGACGTCGAGCTCGTCGTCATACCGGTCAGGAGAGATAGGATGTGGTGCAGGTTTTGACCAATTTGACGCGTCTTGCGGGGGAGTGACTGTGAACATCCAGTCAGACACACGCAGCACAAAGACAAAGCACATCGACGCACGGGGCGGTAAGACAGCCAACTGACGGTCAAAGTGAGTTATAGGTGGCAGCGAGACCTGCGGGTGTGGTTGAGGCGCCGGTCTAGGGAGTGCTGTGGACATGGGGGGCGTGATGAGGCCAGTCGAATGCCTTGGCCGCCATGCTGACCATGTCGCCTGGAGCAGCTCTGCAGGGAGTGAGGGCAGTGTAGTTGACATGGGCGTTGGAGGAGTGCAGAAGAGAGCCATCGACTCTTGAGCGTTGAAAGGGGACCTGCATCATTAAAAGGAGGAGGATAATAAAATATAAAATAACACAGGGGATGCGTCGCGTCGAAAAGCCTGCCAGGGCGCCTCCGAACTCTTTCCGAGCCGCTTCGTAGGCGTAACGGTGCAGATCTCAGACATTTTCTTTTCTTTTCTTTTTGCACTTGACACATTTTGGGTTATTTTATTATCAAATTATCCGCGATCTCCCCCCTCGGCACGCACGGCAGAGGGGACTTTCCAGGGATTCCCCATAGTCTTGCCCTTATCCCACTGCCTATTCGGGGTACACTTACCCACGTGACCCCCCATATCTGGCATTTCTCATGTCATTTCCACTTACATTTTCAAGGCCAAGTCCTCCCTGTGTGCACCTATACACTGCGCTGCTGTGGCTTCCCTGTGCGCACGTGAATCCCCCCCTTCAGCCATTTCTTCCCTTTGTTTCACTTTTACACACATTCGTGTCCCATCACGCCCGTAAAATCCGGGCACAAGACCTGATCATATACCCACTTGTCCATTGCTGTCGTCCTGTTGATATGACTGTCGTACAGCCGTTCTAGGCGTCACCAAGTCCATGATGACATCCCATGAATAATGAAATTTAGCTATTTCGCCAGTGTCACCTTGTTCTTCCCTTTTCTTTACGCCGCCTCTCGTCACCCCTTCCCCTCAACTTTCCCAACTCAGCTTCCTCCGCATCCCCATCAGAAAATTTTCTAATTCTGCCACCCTTGCCCTTTATTATTTATGCTTATTATTTTCATTCACATATCCGGGTCTTAGCATTACTCCCGAGCCACCATACCAGGCAGACGTTTTGATCTTTGTTCCTTTTATCCTTCGCATGATATAATCGTGGCACGGTCCAGTTTAGTATCCCCTAGCAAACTTATCCACCGTCATCTATGAAACCATATCCCACATCTTGAATTCATCACGACATCTGACGCATGGCGGGAAACTTTCCGCGTTCCGGTCACTGCGGTAACATCCTCCGCCCCAAACTTTCTACTATATACGAAGCTCGTTCGATATCATTGATACATACATTTACATATTCCCCGAAATTCCTTGCCAGTCCGTAAGCACACATCCTTGTCTTGATATTCAACGCATCACCGCCTTCTCAATAAAAAAACAATCTGTTCGCATCATCCGAATTCACTGACACGTAAACCCCGTCGGCCAATGGAGCACCCACCTAGGCTCGTACAAGCTCGCCACGCCACGCCCTAAGTCCCTCCCTCGGCGCGTAAACTTGCCTTTTGGAGTGAACGTTATTGCTAATGGACCATTGGAAGGTTCCACTCCGGCTCTCCCGGCAAGCTTATACTGTACTAGCACGCACCCTCCGCTCAGTTGGCACTATGTAATTGGCATGGCAAGTCAATGAGCCGCGCCCAACCTGCGTACTTAGCTACACGAACCTGATTGATCGCGCTACAGCCCCTCCATTCCTTACTGCATTGGGTCCCCCTTCATACTACTATGATACCGTCGGACGTGATCACCGCCCTTTCTTCAATTCATTCGGGTGTGTTGTTTCCCCCAAGCCCATGATCATCATCACGCGAACAGCTTAGGGTAAATACACTCTGGTCGCCGCTGCCCAGCTCCCTGGTACCAGCTACCTGCACCTGTGCTGCGTTTCGTTCGCACCCATCATTTATTAAGTATCATGATCAATCAATGTGACTCATCGGTTTGCCCTGGCATTTTTGGTCTGGCAGTTTGGTGATGGTGGCCCAACATGTCCTTTTCTTCTGTTCAATGTCCTTCGGAATGGAATTTATCCGTTAGCGCCTCGCTAACCTTCTGGAAGGCTCGCCAGTGTTCGCCAGTATGAAACCTGACGCCGGTGCCATGGCTTGTCACTTATCGCGGCAATGTCATCCCGGGCGGTGACCCTGCGTTTTCATCAGCCGTCTTTTCGGAGCGGGACGACGACTCACGTATGTACTTCAAATATCCAGTAGCATCTTCTAAAGTCGCGACCATACTAGCACTTGCCTAAGTTCAATTGCTGCCATGTAAGTCGAGTATAATTATTACTGTACCTGGGTATGCACTGCCCACTTTGGGTTCGAGTGCTAAACTCGAATCAATTTTCTCAGAGCTATGAAACCGCCAACTCGGTGAGCGCCTTCAGCAAATATATAGAGTGCGATCATGGAAGGCAACCATCCCCCACGTGCGGAAGCGTCACGTACTGACCGGAGTGGCATCGCCAGAGCCATGTAAGAAGCATGCTACCATACTGATCCCAATGGGTTCCAGTCCTGTGGAGCCATGCTGGACAAGCAATTATCTTGATCCATAACTCCGATATCTGCGTGAGCGGGTTGCTAGAATGATGTACTGCCCAGTCACCTTATTCGACCACTGAACCGAGGAGCAAGGGTCTCACTGCCATAACTTGACTTCCAGAACCTACAAACCTGTAAGTACAGGATGTGTACGACTCTTACGTACGTCTACCGTAATCTCAACATAGCACCACCCCTGACTTAGTCTACTGCCACAGGTGCAATCTCCATTGAAGCTGGGGCCGCTTCCACCACCCTCTCGTCGAGCCTCTTCCGCGACCCTGGTGGCCCCCATTGGGTTCAAATCCACACTCAGTCATTTACGGTAATGGTGACTTAACTTAACCCGCCTCACCAAACTTGTAAACTGTCTTCCCGGTGGCGAAAAGATGGGGCTGAGCAGCAAGGCGTAGCTGGTGGAGCTTGGTATGTACCTGCGGGTGCCAATTACATTGCCAGCCAAAACACCCCTGCTGATCTACGGCCGTGCAGACCCGTCGGACTGACACCAGGCTATATACGTTATACATACATGGGTAAGTGTTCTCCATATCAATTTTGTGACACCCATACTAGTGCGAAGCGAGCTAAAACCGCGTCTAGGACAGGGTCAGTCTCTATCGCGCTCACGCTACAAGGTTTCAGATAGGCATAGGTATTGATTTAGCTGCTTGGGTACTGATTATCTTTCTTCAATGTCCCAAGCAATTTTCTGGGTTTTGAATCGGAAACGTGTTGTCGCATCAGTTGTTACATTTTTTTTATTGACATGGGTAAGCCAGAAAAGGGGGCCGGGCCCATCCACGGAACCAGAATCGAATGCATGACTCGGTCTCCAAGCGAACGTGATAATTCCATTATCGATCAGCCATCATGCTGCACTGATCGCGGATACCGTTTTTCCTGTCTCCGAATCACGTATCCCCCCGACCGGCGCGGTGTTCGTACATAGGGTGGCAGCTCCTGGCGGCATCGCGCCGGACCTTTTGGACCACGAATCGGAAACGGATGTGAGACGGACGATGCGTAAATGGGGGATATATGCGTGATATGCCATCGCAAGCGCAATACGGCTAACAATTCGTTGGCGGAACCAAGAAGGTATGTAGTCGGGTCACAATTTTCTGTCAGCTGAGGTGCATGCGCCGGTACCGCTAAGGGTGGCCTAGAATTGACATTTGGCATGTAAGACGAGATAGCAACGTGCGTGCTCGCTTGCTAGTATCAAGGTTTCTTGCTGACAAGCGTTGGCACGTCTGCAGTGTATTTTCTATCACCGCGGGGTCCACTAACAGCAGTTATCTGTGATTAGAGTAGGTTCGGTTGGAGTATATGTAAGGAACGAGTCACTCAAGGTTTTCCACTTGTGACCTGCTGACAATTTTTACTTTTGAAGAAATGGAAAGAAATCGTATTTCCCAAGGCTATCTTCGACAGCAGCTACCTTCCCTAAAGTGGTTCAAACACGACGACAGATATAGTGTCGTTTAGCTGCTTACTTGCAGCGAACTTTGTCACCGCAAGCCCCGAGCCGCCTCAATTGTCAAACTGGCGGACCTCGCCCGAACAAAAGAAGTGCCTACTCTCTTTCTGGGACTTGGCTTCTTCTATTCTCAACAGGATAGTATGAAGAATGAGGACAGTACGTACAGTATGGCCCAGAGACCAACAGAGGCACAAGATATGCATTCTCATGGACCCATCTCTTGCATCCTTGCACACATGGTTTACAAAGGAAGTGTCAAAAGCCGGTAAGTCTGCCCTCCATCCCTCCCCGGAGGGCATAATAGACACACGAAGGCAAAAAAAAAAAGATCCGAATCGGACGCCACGAAAGGGGTCAAGTGTCCAGAATGGCATCAAGTTCGATGACATGTTCCCTAATAAAAATTTCCAGCCTTTCCCATTTTAACACTGACAACACCCCCTTCGGCTGGTGTGGAGTGCCCTTCTCGGTAAAATCAAACTCCGCGCTTGCCAAACCATCGCTTACCTAATACACAAGCCTCAAGCTCCAGGCTGACGAGGTATTTACCTATGTTTGTACCTGAGCTCTCGTAGCGTAGTCAGCCAATCTAGTCCCATTCCCAGGGCACTTGGAAGGAACTTGGATGGAGGTGCCTGGCGGACACCGCCACTGCAATGTGAGCACTTCTACAAGTGGATTCTAATTCATCCGTCAGAAGATTACCCCGCATGATTACATGTCGCGATGCGGTGTTCCAGACTCCTGACGGATAGGCAGTGGTGACCAACCTGAGCAACATCAATTGTGATGACAGCCCGAAATATCACGGTACACAGTATAACCAGCGAGAATGTGGCTGAGCAATCAGCTGGCATTCTGCGGAAACGGATTTGAGGGACGGAGGTCTTCTTACGGAAAACAAGGAATTGTGGTATCGCTTGGCCCGTGGTTGGACGTGCTGCGGGCGTATTTTTACATTACCTGGCTGACGGATCTTACGAGTATTTGCCTCGTTCTGGGGTGCACTTTCTGGTAGTCGGACGGAGGAGCCCCGGTAGCCCTAGTAGCCGCACGTCGTATCGAGTATAGGGTTAGACCACCCTGTCGTTGTAAAGTTAGACCCAAGATCACGGCGGGATAAAATCGTGGAAGAGGCCCGCTAAGACCCTACTATCCCTCTTTACCCTCGTGAACCTGTGGCCACTGGCATCAGTCGCCATGACCGTGTCATGATTCCACCGCAGTAGAATTTGGGTCTCATGTAAACATGCTATGAAAAGTGTCAGACGAGGTTATGGATCAGTGAGAAGGTGTGAGATCTGCAACAGAGGTTTATCCACGTTCAGTCAATCACAGTCACAAGCAGAGCAGCAGAGCACCGGAAAGGGGTGCTTGCTGATTGTGATAGCTTGCAGTGCCTGCTTGAAAGTGCTTACGAACATGGCAACAATCATTTCCGGAAGTGCTTCTACGAGTTTCTGAATCCGAGTGGGCCAGGATAGGTTAACTGGCAAGCAACGGTCAGCGTACACCACATTGTGTAATCAATCAGCTGTGCCACTTGTCCCGGGTGCTTTCAACGGACCTGGATACCAGCGCACGCCCTCTATCATAGTTGTGTGGCTTTCCTACATTCCCTGCTATCAAAACTGCCACCATACCTGCCAATGCCACCTGCGCAGATGTCAGTGATACAGTCAGTGATGTGAGACAGGGCGTGCCAGTGGGGCCATGTCGACTTGCGGTGACCCTTAGTACTATTCACGGACGGCCCCAGCATTGACTGACAACCTGATTGGCAAACAGGCTGTTTTCACCTGCCCGGGAGAAAGTAGGCTGACAATGTTAGCTGTGATTGCAGTTCCACAGGGACGACGACAGATTGGCACAGGTTTTCACTTCCAAAGGACCCATCATGAACGGTTTTCTCACCTGTCCACCTTCACAGACAATTCACGTATCGCGCCAACATTTTTATCGCGTGCGTATATCGTGGCACTGAAAATGTCGTGTTGAAGACACCAGAGCAGATCCACGTGGCATCGAATCGCGATGACATTTCATGAGTACGTGCCAAGCACATCACCAAGGGCCATATTTGGCAGGGAGACGATGTAGTGTTCTGTGTTCACTCGGGTGTTGTAAGCTACTCGACAGTTGGACTCGGCAACCACTGGAGACCCAACCTGCACTGCATGACAAGAATCTGATTCCAACGTCTTCGCCTCGACTCACCTGAAACCAGGGCCATCAGTATATGGTTCGCACACTACACGGAATTTTAGTGCTCTGATCTGTGGCATGGATCGATGCAATGTGAATTATGTGATATTTTCGTGGCGTCACGATCCAGCCAAAATCGGAGATCGATAATATTTGCAGTAGGGCCTCCAACCACGAAATCCAGCTGATATGATCTGTGTGATGCTACTGATCACGGCCAGCTTTTATCGTTGAGGGTTCCCCAGTGCCTTTGCATTAATAGGGTTGTTACCCTAGAACGTCTGACTAGAAAGGTCCCGGTAGTATACCTGCCGATATGATTCCACTGTTCCCCTTGATCGACCAATGTCTGTCCGATTTCCCATCATGTCAGCATCTACTAATCATCGCCAGGAGCCCAGACGCGTTATGTAATTGAAAATGTTGGTGATCACCCGACGAGCCAACAATCTACGGTAGATCGGTGTTGCGCATGATTTCACAATCCCAGTTCAATGCCACTAGGTGAATTTCTGCACGCACTTTATTTGGGTGCGACTCTCTCTCAGCGGGTCTGATGGGGAGAATCCGTGATTAAGGTCGCCTCATTTCACCCAGCGATCCCAGGCGGGGAAGGCGTCTCAGTTTGATGTAGTTTCTCTAAGCAGATCTTCAAGAAGGACTGTCCGTAAATCGAGGAATTTGGCCAGAGGTTCTACACATGCATGAACTCATCAATGCTGCCTCAAATACGCATTTTGTCATAGCTGACTTACGTCTTACAGATAATCCACATCTAACCACGCGTGGCGATCGATATCGATGGTACATTGGTTCTGGTTGGAATTAGTGTCACGAAGCTGATGAGTTGGCTCTTTTGATTGATATTATCTTGTTACAGCACAAGCTAATAACAAGCTAAAGAACCTTACTCGTCGAATGCAGTGAAAAGTATCGGAGTCCCTGTTTCCCCAGCGCCATAGTACCAAAGTGAGGAATAACGTGGTGAAGGGCGAAAACAACTGTGCCATCCTAGAAGGAGAGAAAATCAAATGCCACTGCACATACATACCACGGTTTCGCAGCGATCGATGGCCGAGGATCCTCGTCGGCGACTCGGCGTCCTGTCAATCAACCTAAAAAGGAACAGTATGATTCTCCAAATACATACCCACCTGATATGTAGAGATATGTTGTTTGCATGGGGACAAGAAGACGCGATCGTGGTCGCGCGATGGCGGAAAGATACGGGCAAGCACGAGAGATGCACACTTGTGCAAATCGTACACTTTGTTTGGAATGGGCAAGTACGATAGACGAGATGGCTGCATATGTGAATCACATACAGCTTGTTCGTAACAGGCAAGGTCGCACGTCAAGACAGATGGGCAACGTAAAACAAACCATTTACGATGTTACCACAGGAAGAAGGCAGCATCCGTGCATAGTCCTTGATGAGTACCCATAGTTGGACCTCGGAGAAATGCTGCAGCTCCCGGCCTGTCAAGAATGAGCCTGTTCCAGCACGTCCTATCACCAAAACCCTATACGTCCAGCTGGCCACGGTCCGCAGACTGTCAGTAGCGAGTAGCGCTTCTCGCTGGCATGTACAGCACGGAGCGTGAGGAGAATATGTAATGGACGGTATGGAATTAGACGTTGAGTCGGCAGGACCAGGCAGTCGAATTTGACATTACTCCTGCACGAGCATATATATATCCCTGGGAAGAAACCAGTCCAATTGATGGCAGTCATGCGCCATTAACAGGTGCTGCCAACCTGTGTCACGGTCTAGGGTCATCGCTGGTGAGTAGCACTTCTCTCTGGGTACATATTTGTGGCGTGATGAAACAAGAGGGGGCATATCCAATGGTCGGTATATAATTAGCCGCCCAGGGTGGAGGGCCAGTCAAATACACATGTATTGATCGATAGCCATAGTTCCTCGTCCAGTGAGTTGGCTTCCTGTGTGAAACGGTTCTCCGAATCTATGTGCACCCGATATGGCCATTGGATGGTCTGACGAACGATGATGGGCACTATGCAGGATGGCGTAGATGCGTTCATAGAACGTGCACTTTACATCGACGTGGCGTGACGGGTAATCCGATGGTAATCAGTGAGTGAACAGTTCATCCACATCATGCGATCGATGCGCCTATGAAACGACCACAGCGGAAAGAAAAGGGAAGGAACTCAGTCGCATAGCCCAGTGTGCTTCCCGTCCCCATATAGCCCCAAACAGAACATACGGACATGCCAAGACACCCCAACGAGGGCGCGGCCTCTATCCGGGGGGCCCAACGTCGCAAGGGCCGAATGAATCCGACTGAGCATCATCCGCAGTTTTCTGCTCGCTCCGCGGACTAAATGCGCTGCCCAGACGGGCCGCAACCTATTGCAGGGAACAGCAAGCAAGATGCGGACCATACGCGGCGGGTGTCGGTGCACACAATTTAGGCATCGTACAGCCAATAAGGGCACACTGTCTTTCGGGGAGCATATCCCGAAACACCAACGCATGGTTGTGCTCGTTGCTTTTCCCCTTGTCAGCGTGGAAAGCACTGGTGCTTTTGGGAAATTTGTAAGCATGGCAAACTGTCCTCGGATCGTTAGCATGCAGGCCGGTATATAAATGGATACTTGGTGTGGTTTGTTCGGTTGCTTGCCAGATGCGCGATTGCAGATGCAGGGATGTGCTCCTGTTCCGTGAAGCAGGTAAGACGGGGAATCACCGGGGGGATCTGTGTTTTCGCGCAGGAAGTTGTGCGCACACATAGTACCCGATGCATTTGAATGACGACCCTGACAATGATAGGACTCGGGACAAATTGCTGGCATTGTTTTTGATGACTGAAGCTATGATAATTGAAAACTGATATTACGCGGAACGTATACGGAGAAGATGCCGCCTGAGATCTGGAGTAGGAGAAGAATCTGGCAGTGTGGCACGCATGGATGTATGCGGAGAATAGTATAAGAACCTGCCAAATCTTCTGGTAGCTTACATGTATTGTGGTCGAGTAGTTGGGTAACTTGTTCCTGAATAAGACGGCCAAATCGCAGACTTGGGATAGCTGCGTGTGCACCCTTAGACGTCAGAGTTTAGAAAGTGGCCTGCTGCAATGCATACAATTGTAAGCACCGTTGTTCGGGGAAACGGTGCACTCACGAGGAGATCGGGAGATGCTCGTCTCAATCCCAGATTAGTCGACAGTTGGAATTACCACTAGCTGTGTAATCCTGCTGGCACATCCTGACAGAGGAAGATAAGTTGTTCCTCTAAAATCAGGGGTGGCACACTTGGATGATGCTTGAGAACCAACAGTTACAGTGCTTCCAAATGGGCTAGAAGGAGCGAATTGTTTCTGTTTCCAGGCCCCTCGAATCCATGGCGTATATGCGGAGAATACAGGAGTGTTGAAGCCATCGTACGTTGTAGTGCCAGCGAATGTTTGTGTTTGCCCGACGTCGCGTGTGGCGTGAGACCAGTCCTTGTTGCCCTCGACCAGCCCCACGTTCGCAATTCGCACTTGGCGGCTGGCTGCCCGTCTTACTCGTCCACCGACTCTGCTTTCGTTCATTATCGCCCCTTCATTGATATTTTCACCATACAATGGGCCTCCAATTCGGCTCATTCGACAGCGTATGCAGCACCGCTGCACTCGTCATATGCCCGCTTCTCGGCCAGTCCGGACTGGGAATCGAACCAGACTGCTACTCTCGCAACGTACAGATCGGATCAACTCTCATTTTCCAGCCCTGTGAGCACTTTATCGTTATGTTTGCACTCTACTGACCCAACCAGCGACATGTTTCGTGCACATCGTGGCCATTCTCATGACCGCCATCATGATATACCACATCCGAAGCAAGTATACTGCGGTAGGACGAAAGGAAATCGTCACGTTCTTTTGGATGTACATGCTCATTGAGCTGCTCGCCATCTTTCTCGACTCTGGCATTATACCTACTGCCAACACGAGCTATCCTGTGAGCATGCACTATATATCATCCAATGCCACTCTGCTCACAATATCGTATGTAGTGGTTTGCGGCCGTTTATACTGGTCTCATTGCATCTGCATATTGCTGTCTTTTAATAAACGGCTTCGTTGGATTCCAATTCGCAGAAGACGGCACTCCCCTCTCGCTATGGGTGCGTCTCCATTCTCCCTTGTTGCCCGTTTATACCCATTCTAACCCCCACACCCATTCCAGTTTCTCCGACTATCATGTCTCACCATCTTTGGTGTTTCCTTCTTCGTCGCCATTGCCACCTTCAAATCCTTCGCAGGATTCACACCAACCAAAACCACGGGTTTGTTCGTCGTATACCTCATCTGGCCTATCTTTTGCGTCGCGACATACACACTTTCCCAACTTATCCTCGTATTCCGCACTTTGGACGACCGATGGCCGCTCGGCGACATCATCTTCGGTATCGCATTCTATACGATTGCACAGGTGCTTCTGTTCGCGTTCAGCATCAACATATGCGATGCGATCAAACATTATCTCGATGGCCTGTTCTTCTTTTCGTTGTGTGTTCTCCTGAGTGTCATGATGGTTTATAAATATTGGGATAGTATCACTGTACGTGTTTTTTCTATTCAGTTGTTATCTTCACTGACGTACTCACCACGATAGCGCGAGGATCTCGAATTCTCGGTCGGATCCAAACTTGCCGTGTGGGAAGTCAAAGATCCGTTGTTGACGGGCGGAGGAGCGACCGGGGCTGCTGCTGATTACGAGGAAGACACGACCAGCACGTATCATGCAGGCGGTGGTGCGAGCCTCGTGGGTGGGATGAGTGGGGGCCAGTATTATTATGGTGCAAAGGGCCCAGGGGGATATGCGGGTGCACAGAGGGGGTACCCACCAACATCAGACAGGTATTAAGACCTTTCCCCTTCCTGTGGAACTATGATCTACCTACATACGGGACATGCCCGCTCCGGCTTAATGGCATCCTCTGCAGGGAAACAGTACATATATTGATATTTGCTTCTTTGCATGCATCTTGTTGATTGCGACTTTTTTTCCCCCCATGGATGCTTCCCCACGCTTGCTTGTTGACTTTTGGGACTAGGTGTAGTAGCATACATTGTATGATTTGAATCTAGAATTGCTGCCTGTCCTTGTTTCCTTATCACCACCACACGACACAGCATTGGGTCTAGGTAAACAAATTCGCTTCTGGGTCTCATACATATTGGTCACGCTCAGCCACTCATCTGCCATCTCAACGCATAGAGGACATTCTCAGACAGCCAACATATATCATCACAGCTATTCGTATTTTGTATTTTCGTTTGATCGTCGGTGGTCGTAAAACCATTTGGTATAATATCCTAAAATCGTCGCCCATTGTTGAGACAGACATGCGCAAACTCATTCAGAATGCACCTGATCAACATAAAAATATTTCTCGAAAGGGAGGAGCTAATGAGAACGAGAAAGAGAGTGCGACTGGATCGTCGAACCAAGGTCCTTGAGTTCCGCGATGATGAAACCACACGATATGCGATCCTATCGCATCGCTGGATCGAGCGACAAGGAGACAGACAAAGGGTCAGCTACGAGAAAATGGTCGAGCTAGCAAAGTTGGAGGAAGAGGATCCGCCAGCGCGTCGACTACCAGAAGATCCTTGATAATTGTCTGCAGGCCAAGAACCACGGTTGTAGTGGGTGGACACATGTTGCACAGACAAACGAAGCAGCGCGGAACTATCTGAGGCCATCGACTACATGTATCCGTGGTAAGCAAACTCGACCCTATGCTATGCGTACCTTTCCGAAACGTCTGCAAGCAACGAGGATGGATATCCCAATTCTAACGGCGCTGCACGTCCGAAAAAAATACGGAGTATGGGTCGATTTATCCAGAGCATTACAGCAACTATCGCTGCTCGGTCATGAAGACGAGTAGGACGAAGTGGCAACAGCGATGTAGCGCAGACTAGGTGCGCACGCTCACCAAGATGTGCCTCCAAGCCTGCATCTAGATAAACCATAAGAAGCCCGTAACGCACCTCCAACAAGAGCCAGTACAGCCAACCAGTCCCCGTTGGTGGCTGTTGAGTCTTGTATGGCATCCAATCCAATCCATATGGTCGGGAACAAGTTGGTGGATAAAAGTGCTACGGCAAATGACCAGAGACCTAAGGAGGTGCATATGATGAAAAATTGGAAGGACGAATGATTAATGAACGAGGTAGTAAGAGACGGCTTGAATGGGGGATCCGCGTAGAATCTAGGAGCGGCTTACGATGCACGGCTGCATCGACACTCAGTAGTGCGAAATTCGAATTCTAAAGGCGCGCTTAGATGGCGTTACTGAAGGAAAGGAGGTACCTGTGATTTGCAGCATTGACTAGTGAGATCATATGATAGGATGACTTTTATGCCACTCCTCCGTCGAAGCTGGTGAGAGCGTGGTGGATTCAGCTATGTAATCGAAAATGATTACATATGCCCAGACTACCCCCCGAAGGGGGGTAGTGTATAGTCTGTGTGCGAAGAGAGGTATCCCGGGCGATCAAATCTGTTTGTCGTGTCCGTCGGACGCCCCTCTCCTAAGATCGGGGCCGCGTACAGT
>Ga0307518_10001654_pt1 | contig 16450 bp, 16 predicted proteins | sample 25_EM_MG_FD_203889 | JGI IMG/M metagenome (GOLD analysis project Ga0307518, IMG submission 203889) | Populus trichocarpa ectomycorrhiza microbial communities from riparian zone in the Pacific Northwest, United States - 25_EM | ecosystem: Host-associated > Plants > Roots > Unclassified | place...
ATTCCTTTCTCATACCATACTGGACGTTATTCCTTCAGTTTCTTCTGCTTCTTGGCAGTTCTTGTGCGAGTGATGACTGTCAGCGTTGGCAGTCGTCTCTTGCATCAGGATAGTCTTCTTGTGCGATGGATGGCTACGATGAGGCTCCATCGTGCTCATCCTTCGCATCAGGATTGTTTGATATTGACGTTATCTTCCATGTTCACTGTACCAAACCTGTTTGGTGCGTGACACCGTTTGGTCCTGGGGCTTTGAAGGGGGCGAGGTTCCTAATTGCTCTGTAGACCTGGTTGTCGAGTCTGTAGTGCCCTGTTACTGGTTGGCTAACTTTTGGCTTCTTTTCAGTAACACGGCAAAAGTTCCGGAGCTTGACGTCGCTTAACATTCACCGCTGTCAAACAAAGACCCTGGAAACCTGTCAGTTAATTCCAAATTTGGATACGCTTAACTTGTTTATAAACGAACACTTCACGTTTTCCATCCACCATTCCTCCCCCCACCGTTGTCTTCACTGTTTATTGTTGTTGTTGTTGTTGTTGTTGTTGTTGCCGCTGTTGACTGGTTGTCTTCGCCACTCTCGTTCTTTCCTTCTCACTGCTTACTCAACTGTCTCTGTTGTCGTTGTTGTCATTGTTGACTGGCTGTCTTCCCTTACTGTTGTCCTTGCCATTCACTTTGCTGTTGTTGTTGTTGTGGTCTGCCAGCTACTCTTGTTCTTTGGCTGCTATTGTTGTCACTGTCATCTTCACTGATCTTGCCGTCCTTGCTACTTTGTATCGTGCTCTCGCTGCTTTCATCGCCCTTGTGTTTTTCTCACCGTCTTGCTTCTGCTTCTCTGTACTCGATGGCCTCGATATATTTTGTTCCTAGTGTTGTATATCTGCAAGATGTAGTGTCTGCAAAGTGAATATGCTCAAATTTGCGCAATTTGGTATGTTTCAACACTTAGCAGAGTGCTCAGTAAACTTATGGAGTCCACACCCCAGTGGGCAATGTGTTGAGGTATTTTTCCTCAGACCAGCTGTTCTAGATATTCTGTAAAACTAGAATAGTTGGTTGCTATACAGTAACTCGTCTGTGCTCTAGTTTTGTGTGGTGGAAGGCATACACTACTGACAAGTCTTGGTGGTAGTTGCACAGGATAATGTTGGATGTGTGGGATGAAATGGACTGGGAGAAAATGAAAACAAAAATAGTGATAAAATGTGCATGATATAAGAGGTATCCCTGAAAGTGCAATGTGGAATATCTGCTACTATGATTGGGCCAGAAGGTCTTCGTCGTCAAGCTCCTGGTTGACAAGACCTGCAGCTTCCAACTTCCGTGCATGCTCTGCACAATTCAAGGCTTTCAGCTTGGGCAAGTCTTGTGCAAGCAACACTTGGGTGCTGCTTACAAGAGAATCAGAATGAGATTGAATACCACCTGGTGACTCACCTGTGACCAACCCAAGTAAGAGACACGACGTAGAGGTGGGTATACATAGCAATTCTTGTCCATTGAAGAGCAATTGTCACAGGCTAGGTCAGTGACAGCACAATACATGATATCTTGGGGGAGGGGAAGACAGTAATGGACTAGGATAGAAGAATGTGTGCTTACCATCTAGTGATAAGGTATCTGGGGGTGAGGGATTGCAGTGTACAAAAGGGAATGCTGGCGAGTTGCACCACCATCTTCTCATTTCCGATTCGTGCGGGTGGCAGGGTTCATGCATGCATAGTTGCACAGGATAACATTGGATGCATGAGATGAAATGGACTGGGAGAAAATGAAAAAAAAATGGTGATAAAATGCGCGTGGTATAATAGGTATCCTTGAGAGTGCATGAGCTGATCGGTTTGGTGGATGGGGGAGATAGGCAAAATAATCCTAATGAGGGGAATATGCTGTGACCCATTGCGAGGAGCCTCCACTCGAGCACCGCAACCTCGAGAAGGTATTTGTTGACTCCCTCAACTTCCTTCATCGAGACCTTACTGTGGAATACAGCAGCAACCTGTGATGAAGTTAGGAGCCATGCCTTGATAGCATGTTAATATGCTTACAGTTAGGTGACGACTGTGTCTAGGGTCCAATGCAGCCATCATGTTCATGGCATCCTGTGTTGTAACAGCACAGTATTGTTGGCTGCCACGGCCCATGAGCAGTCATGGAGAAGTGCAGACAAGGGAAGGGAACTATGATTAGATCAATATATTAGACAACAACAGAGGCAACTACAAGATACCCATGGTGACAGCAAGTTTCCATAGGTCTGAGTTGAGTTGACCGGGGAATCACAGACATGTTGTGATACCCGACATGACGATGGAGACGAGGTGGTTGAGGTCTCCGTATGTAGGCGTTGAGAGCTCAAGCATCCTGAATCAAATGTCATAGTGCCTCGTTGATACAGAAAGTTTCGTCGGAGTTCTCTATGAGTTGGTGAACCGAAAGGGTAGTATTGTAAGGCTGCTGATACATCAGTATGGTAATCACTATATCCAGTAGAAAACCTTACCTCCACAATGGTGTCCAACACCTTTGGACTGGGAACGACGGAATGTGCACATGATCATGTACTTTAAGGTTGTGATCATCCGCTTTGGTGACTCGCTTGTGACCAACCCAAGTAAGAGACACGACGTGGAGGTGGGTATACATAGCAATTTTTGTCTATTAAATAGCAATCCACAGGCCAGTGACAGCGCTGTATCTTGGGGGGGAATACCACCGCTTGTGTGATGGCAACGGGCTAATGCCATGTAGTCTTGTGCAGTGGAGGGCATACACACTACTGGCGAGTCGCACCGCCATCTTATCATCTCCGACTCGTGCGGATGGTAGGCGTGGTCATGGTGTGCGTTCGTTCTATGTACAGTGTTACCACACAACTGGGGAGGTGTGAGCGGCACTTGCATGGTCTCTTCTCACCGCTCCAGCGCCCACTCTAGCACCCACATGCTGACCTAGGTGAAATGAGTCGACATAAAATCTATGGTTGTCCCACTCACCTTCAAAAACTGCTTGTCGACATAAAAGGACTCATGGCATATCGGTGGTTGGTCGAGCTCCCGGTTGACAAGACCTGCGGCCTCCAACCGTGCATGCTCTGCGCGATTCAGGGCCTTCAGCTTGGGCAAGTCTTGCGAGTGGCACTTGCGTGCAATGACCCGTTTTGCTTATGCATCTCAAGTAATGGATGTCATTAGCATAGCTGAGATTCCAATCGAGCGTACATAACGTTCGGCAAGAAGGATCTCAGCCTTAGTACACAAAGAGTCGGTGCAGTGGAGGAAGTGTGAGACAGATGGTGCAACAATTTCGCGGCGAGCAACAGACATGTGATGCCAACCAGCTGGAGTTTCACTTGGGAAACCACACGAGCGGAGAGGAAGTGGTTGATGATATTAACATGAAAAAATGTGTTTCAGGGAGCAAGTGAAAGCAGGTGTGAACCTGGACCAGTATAGGCCACGCGAGCACTTTTTACTTGACATGTAATTGGGCTTGGGAAGGGTGATCAAATTAATGAATGAAACACAGGCGTTGTGCTCACCTCGGTGTCTTGGAGCAATCCGACGTTTGCACCCTGGACGCGTCGTCTCCTGCATTCCGCAAATTGAAGTTCTTCAAGAATGTTTGGATCAGCCAAGGACACCTGAAACTGAGGCTCGGAGGACATACTTCGTTTCTTAAATACACGGTCATCCTTGGCGGCATCTTCATTTCAGGTGGTGGAACTTCTTTGGTACGCCCTCAGCGGATGGATCTGGGACGGCAGAGCTGCAGCCTTGGTGCCACATTGAGCGGTAGGACCTGCCACCGTAAGTAATGGCTGGTGGCCATTGACAGAGGTCTGTGCTGTGGCCCAACTGAGTGCATTTGATGGAGAGGGGTAATGCACCAGAGTTGGAGGGAGGTTTTGAGCGGGTGGCTGTATGGGTTGTGGCATTTTCGTTATCCTTTTGGGCTGTTGCACGGTCTGCCGCATAATGTGCCGTGAGATGCGAGGCCCTGGGGGGATTCAGGGCAGACGAGGATCAGGTTACCGTTGGACGGATTCCGCTGATTAACGCCTCTGTGAAAGAGCGGCAAGCCACCATGGGAATTGCTGAGATATGAGTTTGACGCGGCCTGCTTGAATGACAGTATAGATGCGAGAATCGGCATATTCGTGCCAGCTAAGGTGAATTTATCAGTGATATGTGCCAGATCTTCGTAATCGTTTGTTTTACTTACGCATCGCAACACATGGTGTTCGGATAGTTGAGTTTCCAGTCAAACCTTTTGTTTAGCAGAGAGAAAAAGGGGGGTATGTGCCTGCACGCTCTGTGTTCCTGGGCTTGCTGCAGAGGTCTTACTGACCGTGCGTTGTTGATGTCGAACCGACACCTACCGACACTCTGAGTAACAACACATTTTGCAATCTCATCTAATGCCATAACTCTTCATTTTTCTCGACTATTGCGTGGGCCTGCTGCATAATGGCACGTAAATGACAGAGAATTAGGTCAGTAAGTCAGTAGTCAAATGGAAGTGAGAACGTACACCCTTCGCCGCAAAAACCCGATGTTGCATGCAAGGTGAACAGTTGGCAAGATCTGATGCATTGATCTTCACTGAAAAAGGACAAGATTAGAATCCGAACAGAAAAAACATGCAAAAGGTATGCTCACCAATGGCCAGATGAGGTGTAATGCGGTGGAGTGAGTGCCTGTGTGCAGCGGTGTGTGATGATAAGAAGACAAACAAGTAAATACAGCGAACTTTGACCCCTAATACCTTGCACGCTCGTACTGTATAAAATGTCGAGTAGGGATAAACCGATAACTCACAACCCCAGCCCACACAATGGACCTCTCTGCAGTGCAGAGAGATGCCCTCCATCGTGCCCAGGCTATCTTAGAGGAGGCTGGCCTCTCACCTCGTGACCTCGAAAGTCACCCACCCACTCGTTCATCACCTTCCACCTCCGTATCGCCCTTAGATTCCCCTCCCTGCCCAGCCATCCTTGCTTCATGATACACTCCGCAACCTGCTCGTTGTTTTACAAATGAGGAAGTCCAACACAGTGCAAATCATATCACCCGCCGATTGCTTGCACATGCAATAATTTGACATCCACTGGGTGCCATCGTCGAGTACCCTCAGACTGGCTCGCGTGATGGTGAATCGGTTGCCCACGTCTTTACCATCGATCCGTCAAATTTCAATAGTCCGAAATCAAGTTTTCAATACTCCCTTGGTAATACACACGGTGCACAGTCCGGCATCAAATGTCAGCTTTTGAGCGATCAGTCTGGTAATGCGGTTGTATGCAAAAAAGTTAGAACATGCTGTAAGTATCAGATGGGTGGTCACAACATTCACTGACTATGGACTACAGGCAAGGGTCTCAAAGTTTGTTCGGAATGAGCAGTAGATGGTTCAAATGCTTCTAGTCACTCATTTACGAGTCATAATAGCGTCCAGACACACATAGTGTCGTCGAGTCTGGATGGTGTAGCTTGTGCGCAGAGGCAAGTATTTGACAAGATGCTCTCATTCTATTTTGCCCTTCAAGAATATGGATGCGCATTGCAGCCTACTAGTAATTTCAGCATGGACAACCCTGACGAGCCTGCCAGTGACGAGTCTGTAGGACTTGCATTTGATGACATGCTTCAACACTTCCATTCAGATCATCGGCGCCACACAGTGCATTCAAGATGCAATGGAAAATTTCGCCTTAAATGTGATAATTTTAATCATTGCTTTGTCAAGTGAGTCTGTTTGTCTCGTCTTTATTCCTTTACCTCAGTGTGTAACCATTTTGACACAGATGTGAGAACTGAACTCGCCAGAATCGGGCACACCTCATCATCCATGACCTTCAAGAGTATGACATTGGATACCTACAGGCCCTCCTGGAGGAGGACGCTGCAACCGTGAGCTCATATGAACTTGCTGCTGCAGAATCAGGCTATGGCCCACGCATACCTTGCACATTCATTGCCTCACCTTCGGAACAAAAGGTCAAATGTCGTATGTTTTTTCTTTACTTCAGGTGTTATCTATCATCAACAAATGACATATTTCATCTAGCTCACTTGCACCGTCGCCGTGACGGAAAACTTGGCTATGGAGAATTACTCCAATGGTCGGGAGATAAACTTTGCAATGTGGTATTCAACATTTTTGTACCGGACGACTTACATGCCTGTCCGCATGTTCTCGTCATCTGTTGCAATGTGCATAATCATGCAGCTCCTGCACCACTCACCACTCCACCAGCTCTACTAGCCATTTTCAATCAGTTGTTGTTAGATATGAGTTGGTTACTCACAGATGCAACTCCTTGACATATTGTACTTGATTCTGGATTCATGCATGGATTACGGTGTGCCCTTGGTTGGGATTCCCAATCGCCACCTATGCTATCAGACTTACATCCGTCACTGGCCAACTCTGACCATGTTCGTCGTCTCATCAATGTCTTGCGTAATCAAAAGTATCCAAATGGGACAGGGTTTGCAGGTACGTGTTCTCATTTTGTTGTCCAATTGATCACGATTGATATCATTTAATGTAGGTGTTCATGACTTGATACAAAATGGCATTGAGATTGGCCAACCCTATGTCTGGTGTGCAGAAACTTACACACTCTCAACCAGTGCATCTTTCCGACTCGTGATATGCATGTCACCTGAAATGTCACTACGTTTGATGATGTCTGTTCAATTTTCCATCGACACGTCATTTAAACGCCTTCACGGCTGGCAGGAGTTCAAAATTGAAACTTGGGATGACCAACATATGCGGTGTGAGTAAGCATATCTAAACTTTGTCATTTGTTCTCACTTCATGCAGCTGTTGTGACGGCACGAGCATTTATAACATCTCAGTCAGCACAAGTGCATCAGATACTTTTTAGGAGAATATTTGAGATTGCAACAGAGGATACTCAGATACCTACTCAATTTTGACACATTCATGGAGTTGGATTTGAAGCAGTTGTGGCAGATGGACACAAAGGTCAAGGCCTTGGTGAGCTACCTTCCAAGAAATATGGCCTCTTCTTTTCTGGTAGTTATCTATTAGGTCTTGGCAAGTTTTGTGTTGAGTTGTGCCGTGACAGAGAGGATTTCTGCCCACACGAGCCTCAGCGCCAGCTCAAGAACTTAAACCCCTATGATCACTTAAGGCAGTTCTATCACCTCTGTACAGTGCATTTCCGGTGAAACGTGAACAAGCTGGAAAAGGTGGTTACTGCTGATGAGCTTTCTGCCATGTTCCGTTTGTCATCTTTCGATGCACTACCTGACTTTGAGCAAACATTGAATACTCTTCGCAATGGTAGTCCCAGGGCAAAACGTACACTCTATTATATAACTCCCATGAACTGAAAGCTAACTATTTCTACAGAATGGCTCCATGACAAAGTTGTAGGAACAGAATTCGCACTTCCTGCACTGTACTTCCCAAGAAGTCTCATTCCACCTGATGTTTGGAAAGCGTGCCCTACTACGACAAACGGTAATGAACAGGCTCATCGAAACATAAACAGGGACAGGACAAACCTTACACTACTTGCTGGGATCATGCGTGGTCAGGATTACGACCGTCGTGCTTTTGCAAGCATGAACGTGCATTCTGTCTTTGGTATTCACACCTGAGACAAGCCTGCAACTCGTACACACCGAGTTTTGAGATCAGTATCAAGGCAGGGTAAGCTTCGTGTCTGTACAAGGAAATAAAGCTGACCTTCATTGCAAGTTCTCGCACAGCGGCGACAAATATCCACTAGCCAACAACTCCCAACTGTCCCTGAAAGCAATGAAGCAAATACCAGTGTCGAACCTGTCAGCACACAATCACCTGCAAGTGCAACCACATACGTTTATAGACCAGCCCCAACTACAGTTCCATATTCAACATACCATAATACAGCTGGACAACCGACTACACAAACATATACTGTCTCCCAGTATAGTAGTTTGGCATTCGCATTGACACCAGGGAGACAGGAAACGGACTACTATCCACCGTCATTACATACCTCTGGACAAGCACAGATAATACCTATGGACACGAACGTGATTCCCATTAGCTGTTACAGCTCTCTGGAAGGCGCTCTAGGGTAAATATACATAGATCAGTAATACATAGAGCGGACAATACACGTTACTTACTTTGGAGTAAAGCCAGACTGCAAGATCCTGAACAGCAAAACTGCTGGTGGCAACACGAAGAGAGTTGCTAACAATAGCGGCAGAGAAGGAACATGAGCCGCTGATGATGGCGACAGTGAAGACAGAGCAACAAATGATGATGAGGACAGCAGCGACAGAAGAACGGATGTCGATGACAACAGCGGCAGCGAAGGAGGAGGAGAAACCAGAGCAGCAGGTGATGACAGCGACGGCAACAGAGGGGAGGAATGAAGGGGGATAGTGGGGGGGAGGAATGAAGGGAAATGGCTCGTGACTTGATGTCTTAAATATAAGGTGGCGATACTGGATTTGGACATTTACTTAGAGGTGTTCAAGGTCCTGTGTGACAGTGGGTAAGGGAGAGTTGCATAATGTGTTCAGATCCTTCGCCGAGTTACTGAAAAGAAGCAAGTATTTAGCTGATCAGTAACAGGGCACACAACACTCCTGGTTGTCTGTGATAGGTGCGAACTCGCACACTGGTTCCAGGTAGTCTGCAGGTAGGTCAGCGCGTGGATCTGCTGGGGGAGGAGGGAAGAAAGTCTCATAGAGCAGCTTGCTCTTTTCTTTGTTGTTGTCTAGCTCCTTTGGGTGACTGTCAGCTTGTGTCTTTAGGGTGGGGATTCTGGTGTTTCCGCCGTCCGTGGGAGCACCTCCCGCATACTTGTGTGCTGTCCAAACATTATCGACATTGACATCCTCCAGCCATTCCTCCCAGTGCTTCTTTTTTTGCTTCCGAGATCTTCGTGGCATACTCATTTGCTGCTTTACTGGCTTCCTCGTGGACTGGGTGGAGTGGTTGGGCGCGGAGGCGGTAGGACTTGGCTTTAAGGTGGCGCTTCTGTTTTCACATCCGAGTGAGTTCAGGAGACCACCAACGCTTTGTGTATGGTGTAGGTCTAGTTTCCAGGACATGCTGGTCTGTGGTACTCTGTATAGCCGCAGTCAGCAAGTTAAAGACAGCAAAAAAGTTGTCCTTGTCTTGTATCGGGTGTGCCTGCCCTATTGCACCGAGGTTGTCACTGAGGGAGGTCGAGAATTCGTCCCACTCAACACTCTTCCAACTTCGCCTTGCTGCGGGTACTGAGCGTTCTGGTGTGAGGTCAAGGGTTCCCACAATAGGGAAGTGGTCCGTGCGAGCTGGGCGCAGTTCTGGTCTGGTCTGGCATTCAATGAAAGCTGGGGTTAGGGGAGCACTGCAGAAAACATTGTCAGGTCTTGACAAACTGCCTGTTCTAAAAGTCTCAAGGGTAGGGATTCCTGCCGGGTGCGGCATATCCATACTGAAGGTTCCGACAAGGTCGACCAGGACCGAGGCAGCATCCAGGTTGGCAGGCATGAAGAGGCGGGCACTGCTGTGGTCATCCCACAAGGGGTGGTGCCTGTTGAAATCTCCCACCCAGACCATGTTGTTGGTGCCATTGTCTTGTTGTGGGGGGGTGGCGGCGACTCCAGAAATCCTGCAGCTTGAACAGAGTGTCAGAGTTCTCACACACATTATAGATGTTGTAAAAGGAGACAGAACCAAAGTCTCCGGTTAACTCTACGGCTGTGACATCTGCACTTTGCATGTGGACTTGCTTCCACTTGTTCTTGGAGACGCTGGTGCTGACTAGAGTGACCGACCAGGTTGTGTTGGGGCTTGAGTGGTGTTGAGACGGGTAGACGACTGTCCAACTGGGGTTAGCTCTGGTTAGGTTCAGGAAGTCGATGTGGGGTTCCTGTATGAAGATGAGGTCGAAGGCCTTGGGATTGACTTGGTTAAGCAAGTCTAGTTGTGAGATAAGGGACTTGTTGACGTTCTGCTGCCAGAATCGCAAAGGTGTGGGGCTGTGGGTGTGTCTGTTCATAGAAGGGTGGGTGTGGGGGGTCTGTCAAGGGTCTGGTGGGGGGAGGAGAGGCTACGCTGCCTCTGTGTGGGTCGCGGGGGTGCTCGGTTCCATGCTTCTGGGAGTTTGGTCTGGGAGTTGCCTGGTGGGTCCATAGGGAAGGGACATGGCTTGTGGGGAGCCGCTGGTGGTCGTTGTCTCTGCCCAGGGACCCTTCGCTCATCTCTTGGGTGGTCTGCTTGGTGGGGAGCGTCCCAGCCATCACCATCTTGGGCAGCGTCCACCCACGGGTGATCAGAGTCCTGTTTGAGCTCCCAGGTTGAGGGATCTTCTCTATCTGGGTAAAATCTGTAGCGTGCATCAGCAATGTGGGACTGATACTTTTTTGCCTTAGCGATATAAACTGGGCATTCTCTGTCCCAAGCAGCATGTCCCGGTTCCTGGCAGTTGGCGCAGAAACACTGGTCCAAAGAGGAGACCTCACAATCCTTCAATCTGTGGTTGCCTGCACAGGTTCCACATGTGTCAATCAGCTTTGTGCAGTCTCTGGCAAAGTGAGACCCTTCGAAGGACTGGCACTTCATGCAGCGGATTGGCTCTGGAAGGAGCTTGCGGGTTGGGCAACGTGGTCCCAGTACAACCAGTCCATCCCTTATAATCCTGTTTGCATCACATGGCCTAAACAGTTCCATAGACATGTGCGCTCTGCATTGTTTAGGATTTCTTCGTTCGATGGGTTTGATCCAGTGGGCGGACTTGATTGAGCCTATTGGGAGTGAGTTTTTTCGCTCAACTTCTCTGAGGGCGGAAAGCTCATCAGTATTGAAGTGAATGGGAACAAACTCAACCAGGATTGGGAAGGGTTTGGCAGCTAGCGAGACATCTGAACCAAACTTAGAAATGAATATTTTGGAGCCTTCTGTGTATAGGAAGGTGGTGGTCTGCACAGGGAAGGTCTAGCCTAAGGAAGGAGAAGGAGGAGCTGTAGTGACCTCAGTAGATATTCAAGCTACTGAGGGACTAATGAAAATAACTACTGTGTATAGTGCGCTCGAAATGCTTATGTAAGCATCGCGCGGTCACACGCTGAAGTACCAGTAACACATGCTGGTTAACTTTCAACACTGTGGACCGCAGCCACTCCACGGTTTCCACAGAGTCGACTTCATACAAGATATGTCCCTGGGAGGTTTTCCTAGCTGAAATGAATTCTGCATCTTCAGGGGGTGTTGTGTTGAGATTGCATATAAGTTCAAGGGCGATATTGGCCTTCTCAATCAAGACGTTCTCTTCAAGGTCCTTGAATGAGGCTGTGGGGTCATTGCGCGGGGGGATAATCTTGATGGTCTTGGTTTGCGCCAGGCACTTGGCAGTGGCCATTGAGGGTAGTTTCTGTCTGGCTGCGTCAGCGTATGTGAAGGCCTGTGAGGGGGGAGGGGGCTGAGTGGGAGTGCTCTTAGCTGTGTCAACCAGTTCTTCCGCTGTTGTGGTCATGTATTGAGCCGTGTTGTGCAAGTCTTCTTTTACTTCATCGATGACCCAGGTGATAATGGTGGCTGACGAGTTGTTTAGGTTGATGGCTTCACGTAGTTCCTTTATGCACGTGTTGAGGAGCGTGACCTGGTCTTCGAGGATTGCAGGGCTTGCTGTCGGGTGCGGGTTGGGAGTCTCTATCAAGGGGGGACTCGGAGTTTGCTGTATGGGAAGGGGGGGGGCAGGCGTGAGAGAGTCAATGAGTATCACTACCGACCTGATGGCATCCACTGCGGGGGCCGTGATGCCGGTGGTTGTGAAGGTCAAGTGTAGTAACATGGTACTAAGTGATGAGTGGCCGGGGTCTAAGTTTGGTGGGAGAAGAAAATGATCATGGAGATACTTTGTTGCTGCAGCTGGTGAAGCAATCGTGGATGAATATGCTGGAGAGTCGAGCATGTCTTCTTTCGTATGTCCAGTTGCAAGAGATCCATACCTAGAGGTCTGTCTTCTGGTAGAAATGCCGCCCCGCACCTGAGGAGGTTTGGGGGGTTGGGACGCCTGAGTAGCTGGCGGCCCTCTGCCGCTCATTGTGAAATTGTCTAGTGTGAAGAGACGGTACGGTAAAGTGGCTGAAAAGGTGGTGCAGAGTGGCTAGCAATACGGTGTCGGCTTGAACACCGGGCTCTACTGGCTCAACAGTTAGCTGTTTGACTTAGGATTTTCGGGGTCCTAGTTGGGGTGCCGTGTGGAGCAGAGACAAGAAGCGATTCGGCCATGATGTACCAACGGGTCTTGTATAGTTCTACAGCAATTAGTATGGTACAACTAAAGTTATTGACAACGTACTGGCGTTTCCTGGGACCCATTTGCAGTGCGTTCGATCACGAATGTTTTCTGCTGGACAAAGGCTCTTCATCAGAAGCAGAGTGGCCATCGTGACGCATGGTGAAACAAGAGTTGAGTAAAAGAATAGAAGAGGCTGAAGTGATAGTTGGACCCAGACTGCCCTTTTATACCCTCGCTGTCGCTTACCAGAGCGTGACAAGTTTATTCCCGTGTGGTGTGTCACAGTTATCAGCGTGGATATGGGTGATGGGATCGGGGGTCGGAAATCAGAAATCAGAAACCCTAAACATGGTCACAGTCAGTGTGACGTGGGTCTGATAGTAGTCCGCATCACCCAACTCCATCCCACCTCTGGCCAGAAAGATCGCTCAATTGTATGATGCACAAACGAAGTACTGAAACTCATAGCTTTGTCACTGCGTCATTTTTTTTTGATGCCCAGCCACAGCCCCATCGAATGAAAGAGTTACTAATATCTATATCAATGAAAACCATCGCGACATCACTATTTTCTTTGAGAGTAGTGAGTTCGCAATGACCATGATTTAGACTTACTTTAAATAAGAAGCAGATTGCAAAAGGACCTCAAATATCTCTGTGAAGCGACCGTGAATTCCAAGTTGCGAGCGACCTGAAGAAAATGTCAGTACCTCGTCATGGTCAACGCAGCCCCTGCACACCCAACGAACAACTGCTGATGTAGAGGTCCAAACGGATACGAAAGATATTCCGAGCAAGCAATCTGAAGGTGTCGGCACCTCGCCACGGTCGACATGGAGCAGGGGTAGTCGTTGCGCAATGACAAGTCCGTCCCACCTCCCAGAGAAATCACTCAATTGTATGAAGCACAAACAAGGTATTGAAACTCACGCTTCTGTCACTAAGTCATTTGTTTTGATGCCCAACCGCAGTCTCATCGAATAATGGCATTAATATCTATATCAATGAAAATAATAGCGACATTGCCATTTTCCTTGAGAGTGGTGAGTTCGTGGTGACCATCATTTCGACTTGCTTCAAATATAAAGCAGATTGCGAAAGGACCCTGCATATCTCTGTGAAGCAGCTGCGAATGGGTTGCGAGCGACATGAAGAAAACGTTGATACCTCGTCACAGTCAACACGGTCCCTGCACATTCAACGAACAACTGCTGACATAGAGGTCCAAATGGATACAATGGAATCATCAGTAAGCGAGGGGAAGTGCCAGAGTTGTGGAGAATGGGAAAGGTTGTGGGCAGAGGTGAAGGCCGATGATGCATAGCGTAGATTGCACTCGAACCCAAAGGTTGCACTGGCGGGGGATGCTGGATAGCTGCCACATGGATTTGTAGTGCATGTGTCGCGAGCATATGTACAAGAAAAGTCGGAGAGTATTGGCGAGGGATAAGCCGTTGTGTGACTGCAGGGGGCGCAAGTCCCGGTTGTGGTGCAGGTAAACATCTCTTTTGCGAGTGAATACTCGTCGGGGTAGGGGATGTTGGGGCAAAAGGCAAGATCTTGATGTAACGAATCATGGACTACAATGACGAAGATACAAAGGGTACAAATATATACTGTGGCTGAGTTTGGTCTGATAAGAGTGTTCATAAACGAACTGGAAGACATGAGACTCACAGGGAGGTCTCCGAGCACAAATTTGAGATCAATGCTGTGGGAGTTTGTGGTTTTAGACATGGAATAGTGGTAGAAGACAAGTACCTACCTTGTCGTTGTGCTTACGTGGAGTAGAAGGCACGGAGGCCTGCGCTGTCTTTCCAGTGGGCCATTTCCTGTACGAGGAACCTGAAGACGCGATCGCATTCTTCGAACTGGTCGCCCTCAGACATGACATCTGGCTGGTGGAAGAGCGCGTCATAATGAGCGTGGGAGAGGCCAGTCAGGAAGATCGATGGAAAATGTGCGGTGTTCCCTGCAAGACGAGGATGGTAAGGGCGATGGGGGTGGCAGTCGTTGGAGGTGGACAACGGCTGCAAAGGTCATCGAATGGCGAACCCAAGAACATTTGACAAAGGGTGAAGGGAGGGTCACGGGTGCCTTTCTGTTCCAATCCATCCTTTTATATCTAGTGACGGCTCTGACTCGAACAAATCGATTGCCTTGTGTTCAGTGTGATCAGTGCGGGGACTGGACGTACTGGGATTCAGTAAGAAAAACGACACGTGGGCTGGCGGCCCGATGTATTATAGTGAAAGGGGAGTAGTCCTCTCCCACACATGATAAGATTGTTGATACCTTGGCACCACTGTAGAAAGACAAGGTGAGATTACCCTGCGTGCATGTTGGGATGAGAACTAACCTTGTACAAAAGAAAGGGAGGTTCAGTGTCTGCAACGCACAAGGAGTTATCGGCCTCGAAGAACAGGAATTGGTCAAGGTACTGGAAACAAGTCAGAGCAATGTAAATACAGAGTATCATACAAATAAACTGACCGTATCAGTAGTATTCTCTACCGGCTCGATGTCATAGCATGGAATGAGTTTGCCATATTTGTCGAAGAACTTGATTCTGGCCTCCTTGAACACACGCCGGGTCAAGAGAGGCACTTGATGTGACAAACCTAATAGCACGCGCATATGAGCTGAACACTGCTGAAAAAGGGTGGAAACCTTACATTCATGGGGTTGTTGTAGGCTTGCGCGATGAGTGCCAGTCCCTCGTGTAAGAAAACCCTTCACCGAATACGCTTTTTGAGGGCTGAGATGAGTAGTTTGACATTGTTCTACAATAGCGATCTGACAAGACAGTGAAAAAAAGGACAAATATGAGAACTAGACACAACTTACGGGGATGAGATTGGCACAAATTTGCGGCTTTCAAGCCGTGAACAGTGGCCATGTCATAGATTATGACAGCCCCTTCAGCGGTGATGTATGGTCCATCCTTGAGATAGCCGTGCTGCCTCTTTTGTTAAACTTCCAAGTAGATACCTCAATAATACAGTCCACTTACGGGTAGACAGTGACACTCTGCTGGATGTGCTCCAGTTATAGTGAGCGACACTGACACACCAGTCTGTTTTGGCACTGGCGCTGGTGATCGCTAGCAAGGAGGACGCACCCCCAGCTTAGATATTCCTCAGTGAAGCACCCGAGGATACACATGCCACCCACAGCACCCAACCACTCTTTTTGTCGCCCACTTCACGTTCACATCCATGAATGTACCTCACGACTGAGGCACAGAAATAACCAGAATGATGTCATATGCCCAATCCAGAACAAAACGTGCTTGCTACAAGACTCCACCAACACAGTGGAATTCCAGTGTGGCACAACGCACAAGCACCAGCACCAGTACAGCCTGCAGACAACGGTGAGCACCTGATCGTCTAGTTCCAAGTGTTGAGGCGGCCCGGCTTCACAGAGCCTCGCATGCCTGGCCAACCTGTACGAAGAGTCGCTAGTCACCTATGGATAACCAGGTTACGTTGACGAGGGAACGAGCGGCATACATATATGCACTACATCCACATGGATGGACCATGGGTTCGGGATCCAGAGGGTTTGGGAAGAGATAATGTAATAGGGCACCGTGTTATCTGCAAATCGAAGAAACAGAGTACGTCCTGGGGGAGAAGTGTGCCAGGAGGGTGGCTGGTGAAGCTGAGAGAGTCTCAGAGGGCTCTTGACTAGGCCCAGCACTCACGTACGTGGTGGCACAGAGAGGCACCTGAGGCCTTTTGCCAGTGGAGAATGCACTTCAAGATAGGAAAAACAAAGTGCGGTGGGGAGCCCAATGCACTCTGGATTGCCTCATGATCAGTGTGATCAGTGCGAGCGCGAAAGGTGGATGGACGCTGTCACGCACCAAACAGGTTTGGTACAGTGAACATGGAAGATAACATCAATATCAAATGATCCTGATGCAAAGGATGAGCACGACAGAGCCTCATCGTAGCCATCTATCGCACAAGAAGACTATCCTGATGCAAGAGATGACTGCCAACATCTAGCAGTCATCACTTGCACAAGAACTGCCAAGAAGCAGAAGAAACTGAAGGAATAACGTCCATTATGGTATGAGAAAGGAATGCAATCTACTGCAGTCCAACTCCCATACCAGAACGAGCAAAGAAGCTGAAGAATTGATGGAGAAACGAAGGAAAGAAGAGAAGAAAC
>Ga0307518_10001655_pt1 | contig 16449 bp, 7 predicted proteins | sample 25_EM_MG_FD_203889 | JGI IMG/M metagenome (GOLD analysis project Ga0307518, IMG submission 203889) | Populus trichocarpa ectomycorrhiza microbial communities from riparian zone in the Pacific Northwest, United States - 25_EM | ecosystem: Host-associated > Plants > Roots > Unclassified | place...
AAAAAGGACTAGTACTAGATTTTATTAGCCCCAATTTTAACATATCATGAACTTGTTTTTCGATTTCGGCTTTTTGAAAGTAGGCATACCTATAGGGTCGCACGTTGATGGGCGTTGTCCCCTCCTGAAAATTGATGTGATGATCTACTTCTCTTGTCGGTGGAAGTTGCGTGGGCTCTTGAAATAAATCTGCAAAATCTTCCAGTACTTGTTTCAACTCCGGGTTGACATTCTGATCTGGTGGATTAGTTGCTGATTGCATGCAAATGGCAAACATTGAGCTCCTTTGACGTACATCTTTGGCAATAGCTTTCCTAGATGTGGGCTGAATTGAGGTACCCATTCCGCGCAGTACATGATTCTGGTTGCCCCACTGAAATTCCATTGTTAATTGCTTCCAATTGCACATGACAGTACCCAATTGTTCCAGCTAATGAACCCCCAAGACCACATCTAATCCCACTAAAGGCAGTGCATACAGCGTGAGGATAAAAGGAATACCCTGGAGTGAAATATGGACATTTTCAAACCTGCCTTGACATTGTAGTGGTCTGCCATTCGCCACGCGCACATTGAAGGAGTCCGTTGGAATCACCGGCAATTGCAGCAGACTAGCGACCTTCTCGCTGATGAAGTTGTGCGTAGACCCGCTATCAATGAGAACAACAATCTCATAGGGTCCAATTTTGGCCAACACTCGCATGGTCTTATATGCCGCCAATCCAGACAGCGCATGCAAGGATATTTCTGGTTGAAATTCCTCCGAACAGTCAGCTTCTTCTGAAGATTCACAGCAACCTTCTAACAATAGCAGCTGTGGTCCTTTGCATCTGTGACCAGGAGTAAACTTCTCGTCACAATTAAAACATAAACCCTGTGCGCGTTTCTTCTGCATTTCATCCCATGAAAGTCGTTTCATGCCTGGATTTGTTTTGAATCTGTTTGGTGGAGCGTAGTCTTGTATGACCCGAGGCATGGATCGTGCACTACGTCGTTGGTGGTTCAATTGTTCATCTCGCATTCGTGCAAGGCTGCTAGCTTCCTTTAATGACTTCGGTTTAAACATCCGAATGCCATTAGCTATTTCGGGTTTGAGGCCACCCATGAATGTCCCTACCAAAGCCTTCTGTGGCCATCCATGCACCCGATTACCCAAACGTTCAAATTCTTTCTGATACTCGCGCAAAGATCCCTCCTGTTTGACCTTGGACAAGGCCTCATCGAAGTCCTCACATTCAGTAGGGCCAAATCTTGCCCACTGCTCTTCCTGAAAAATAGTCCACGTTACCTCCTTGTCTTCTTCTCTATAAGATCGCCTCAGCCACTGCCACCATTGATTAGCTTCGCCTTGTAAGTGGAACGATGCTAGATACACCTTTTGAGCTTCAATGGTTCCTTGGAATTCGAAGAATTGTTCCACTCGAGTGAACCATTCCGTCGGGTCATCTCCTGAAAATCGTGGGAATTCCAAACTTGCTAGTTTCGAAGAGAACAATGGTCGTCCACCTTCTGTGACATCTCTGGACTCTTCCCTGCAGGAACGGGGACGTCCATTTGGAGAACTGGTAGCAGGGTCAGAAGGATTGGTGCCCACTGTGTGGTTGACTGATGCATTTGGATTGGAAAGCATGACTTCAGAGAGTTTGCTAAGAACGTCTTCAATGTGGTGCAACTTGTCAGTTACACCTGCTTCCATGCGGCTGAAATTGGTTTGCAGCCCACCCAAGCTAACTTCTAAATTTTCAATACGCTCTTTATTTGTTCCCATAGCTCTGATACCAATGATAGGTCCCAATCAAGCTATGATTATGTAATGCAGAATTGATTCTACTTCAGGTGAGAATTAACCTCAAGAATTGTATTTGAATGAATTAAGTTCCCCTTTTCTGAATTCCCAAAGGGTCTTTTTATACAGGAAAGAAATTAACAACATTCCTAATTCTGAGATCGTATCCCTCAAAATCAGGTCACTACCTTCTACTGGCAATCAGCCACTTCGGCATTATTGAAAAACAAATAGACCTATTCTTAAGCACGCATGACTAACAAGTTAGACCACGTCCTTGGTCATAAGTCCATGCGTGACAGCACACAATTAATTGAAATACTTTGGGTTTTTTACTGCTACCCTTGCAGATCTTCGTGGTTCACTTTGTGGCTCATCAGATAGTTAGTTATTATGTGATGTTGAATAACCATGGTTGGAAGAGGCTACATAACTAGATGTGTTCGTGTTGGAGGGGACAAAGAGGTTCCTCCTCGAGAAAAAGACTTTCCAAAACTATTGTGTTGTTTCCATCTGTATATGTTATTGTTATTGGAGACCCTGATGATGGGATCCATAATGCGAGCTGCACCAAGGTGTTGTGTTAATGATCCACAGTAGGGTAAGCTCGTACAAAGGTGTTGTGTTGAGGACCCCTGATGAGGTAGCTCATACAAAGGTGTTCGGACCCATAATGGGTTGAACCATATGTAAAAGGGTGATAATGGTGGATGATGGTTTCTGACTAAGATTTGAACTCGAGAACGAGTTTCTCTTTACTCAGGGAGATTGATGCATGTGATTTTTTGGAAAAAATATATTTTTCATAGTTAACTTTATATTTTCCTATTATGTATTATTATGATTTTCTAGCTTTTTCTTCCCTATTTGAAGTGAAAAGTTTTTCTAGTTTATTACTAGGATTTTGTAGGGTTTTTTGTTTTTGTATAAATGGTTATAATAGCCATTTAATAAGGGGAGACATGGATAAATAAAAATCAAATATTTTGAATGTCTCCCAACAGTTATGGCGTGCTTAGTATTTGAGGGTTTTGATTTATAACAAATCTGTTATCATTCTCTTCTAATTGCATTAGAAGGTGATGTTAAAGGAGATGATGATAGCGAAGAAGTAAAATAAACATGTTAGTTGTAGTAATTGTGGTGGTGGTGATAATAATGAGGTGATTTCAGTGATTTAATGCTAGTTATGATAGTATGATGATATTAAAATTAGTAATTTGATATCTTATAAATAAAAACTAAAATAAAAAATAAAAAATCATGCTTGTTGTTTTTAAAAACTTATTCTAATTTTTAAAATTATTTTTAGAAAACAGACAAATGCAATAGTGCAATTAAAAATGTTTTTTATTAAAAAAAAAAGGAAAATAGAATGATGCTAAATTGTGTTATTAATTAATAAATTTTTTACTCATGAATATATTTGGATCATAGATATTAAACTAGGTTATTGTATGTACATTGCAAGTCATATTAAATTTTTTTGAATGTACTAAGATTTTTCACGCAAGAGAGATCTCTTTGGCATTATCAATACACATGATCTAGTGGGTAAAATCTAAAAACTCCTTAAACAATTATTACTTAGCTCGGGTTTTAAATTAAATTGTATGAGAATTGTCTGATGTGATATAGTAAAATTATTGGGTCAAAAAACAACCTAACAACTGGAAAAAACATTTAAAGTTTTTTTTTCAAGATGAAAGCTTTTTTTTAATATTAAAATGTCAACATATTGGATTGACCCGGTCGTCGTGACTTGACCCATTAAATCCGCAAACCAGGTCATGGACTCCACTAGATTTAATACTATTTTTAAAAATATATATATTTTTACTTAATTATATGATAAAAAAAATAGATACTTGCAAAATCGAGCATAAACCTATTATCGTGATGTTTATTTGAAACTACAATAACCCTATAAAAAAATTTGAAACAAATCATGAAGATCAATTAAAAATCATCCAAATATTGAATGATAAAATTTAAGAAAAAAAAATCAATAAAAACACAACATTTGAGGATGATATTGGGAAAAAAAAATCGGGTACCAACCAAATATCGTAATGCTTATTTGAAATCTCAATAATCCTATAAAAATAAACTGAGACAACTCATGAAAACCAATTAAAATAAAAAATAAAATTGAAAAAAAATAATAAAAATATTGAGGATTAAATTGAAAACAATATATAAAAAAACAAAAAAAACACAACATCAAAGAATGAAATTGAAAAACAAATCAAGCAAAAAAGAAAATCAGCTTAGACACGCAGGTCTGGGTTACCCAACATGGCAAGGCAGTTTACAAAAGCTTAATCACACGTGCTTGGGTCTTTTTTTTTAAAGAGCGGACAACATGTCATCCTCCTTTACTGTTTTTGAAAAAAAAAAGAACAAGAAGTGACCCGTCACTTGCAACTGCTTGGAATCTAGCCACCACTATGATAATTGAAAATTCACGGGATGGGTTTTTTGGGTTGAAAATCCAATTTTCAATTTATTTTTATCTAAAAACACCTAATAAACACCATACAAACTACCCTAAACCACCTAACAACCCCAAAACACCACAAATCATCTAAAAAAACAAAAATCTAAATGGAACTCAATCTCTTTTTACATATTTATAGACAAAACCACAATCATTGCACCTCTTTTTTGACAAAAAACGATGAGTTTAATCGTTAAAAGATGACGAAACTAATCGCTTTCTCTCTTCATTTTCACATGTTTCTCTCTCATCTCTCAAACTCATAGACTAAAAAAAACCATTTAAACCAAAATAAAAATTATTATTAATGTGATCGTAGCCATAATTTTTTTCTTTGTTATATTTTAGGCCTTTATCTTTTAATTTTGTATTTTTACCATAATTTCATGCCTAATTTCATCTAATTAAGCTATAAAAAGATTTAATTGAAAGAAAAAAGAGAGAAATTAAAAAAAAAAAAAAGAGAAATAGAAAAATTATATATAATATATTTACATTACATAGATTTAACTCGCATTTATTTCTATAAATATAAATTATCCACGTACTAGCTCATTTTAGCGTTAAATTAAATGGGCATTTTTAACTCAGTGGTAGAGTAATATTGCGGTAAGGCATAAGTGATTAGTTCAAATATGACAAGGGACTTTGTCCTTTTTTTCCATAAAACTCTCATGGGAGTATTTTTATTTGAAGGGAGATTCCATTTGAAGAGGAATAGAGATATTATTAATATTTATAATAAATAAGGTAAGAAACTCTATATTTCTAATAAATATAATTCTAATAAATTCAATGTTAAATTATAAGGTTAACATTATATAATGATCTATACTCGAATTTAGAGTATATTAATATATTAGTTATAGTTATAAAATTTAATATTTTTTATTATATTAAAATAAATTTATTAATTATGAGTTGAACGCTTTGGCTATGTATAATTATATTTTTTTTATTGTCCCAAACATACCAATAATAATATTAATAGTACATAAAGATTTCTCGTTGATCGAACAATTATTGAAATTCCTAAAATTCCGTGTAAGGCTTGTTAGAAAACCTGTTGTGAAACTTGATTAATCACTTTTTATTGTTCAAAATGAATGGTTTTTTAATTTTCTAATTGTTCTAAATTCTTATAAGTTAAATTAATTTAATTTAATTTTTCTTGAGGCAGTGTTTGGAGACGCGGGCCAACCCGCGTTTCTAACAAATTCAATTTGTTTTGTGAAAAATTAATTTTTTTTGTATGTTTAGGATTGTTTTGATGTACTGATCTTAAAAATAATTTTTAAAAAATAAAAAAACATCATTTTGATATATTTCAGCATGAAAAATATTTTAAAAAGTAACCGCAATCACTCCTCCACGTAGTTCTTTTGAATTTCAAATAGTATTTTATATGTTTTAAATTATCTAATAAATCATTTAATAAAAGTAAGATTGTCTTTTCATTCTTTGCAAAACTTTAATGATACCTTCCCGAACCAAGCATTTCCTTATTAGCTTTATGGGAAATCTTCAAACGAATAGTTTGAATGAAATCTTTTAATTTTTAATTTTACTATATTTAACTCTATATATTTCAAGAATATTGAATATACAAAAATAGCTATAATAGAGTTTCTCCTATTTATATTAATAACTACTCTAGAAGGAATATGTTAACGATTTAATAACAATAACTAGATGGATATTTATATATATCTTTTTAATCAAAACTTTTATAAAAAAAATATAATTTACAGACTAATCGAGCAAGGTTTCTTTTTAATATCCATAAAATATTTTTCAATAATTTTAATTTTAATCTTTTAGCATTTTAACTTAGTTTGTTAGGATTAATATTTACTTTATGAGTTTAGGAGTCGGGTTTGTTTTTTATATAATTCTTTCTATTTGATTTCTTATTAGCTTTTTAGAAATTTTCAAACAAATAATTTCAATAAAATCTTTTAATTTTTAATTTTATTATATTTAACTCTGTGTTTCTCGATCCGTAAAAAAACATTGAACATACAAAAATTACATTGAATATACAAAAACTAGTTATAACATAGTTTCTCTTATTTGTATTAATAACTATTATTTGTATTAATAACTATTCCAGGATGAATGTTTTTGCGCGATGCTAATAATTGGTAGTTATAACATAGCTGCTCATAACAAAGCCATGCTGGGGGGGGGTGTGAAGGGCAATTTGTCTCTGCAACTAGCTTATCCAAGAGGCACCAAAAATATAAAAAAATAAATCCGTTCACACAGTAAACTCCTTCCAAATTTACCGAACACGATCTCCTTTTATACGCAGAGCCATGAGCAGGCGAAATACGATACTTGATTTCAAAATAAGAATTTGTTTGTTTTTTAAAAAGTGATTTTTAAAAAATTATTTTTTAAATTTTTTTATTTTTATTTATCATTAGAAAAGTTGATCAACGAAAAACACTTTCCGGTCAATGAAAAATACTTTCCAGTCAAAGGAAAATTTGGCTTGATTTTCATGAAAGTGTTTTCTTTTTATTTTGGACGGAAAACACTTTTCGAAAATTGTAAAAAAATTAGAAATGTCATATTATTTGCTGATTATATCAAATCTGGTCCTCAAACTTTTAATTGCTATATATATATTTTGTTTTGAATATTTGTTTTACAATTTCATCCCTTAGAATTTAATTTTTATATTAAGTTTGGTCCTTATTTTTATAATTGTTATTTGCTTTTCCCTTATCATTTTTTAATTGAAATTTTTTATCTATCAAATTTGGTCCTCATTCTTTTGATTGTTACTTATTTTATTTGAAATAATTTATGAAATGTTAAGTATTATTATTTTAATTTCTACAACTTTTAATTTTTTCATTTTTTAGATTTAATCTTTATTATTTTGATTATTATTTATTTTATTTTGAGATAATTTATGAAATTATATTTTTTTTTAATTTTATTCTCATTCAACTTTTTAATTTGTAAGATTTATTCCTCATTATTTTAATAAATTTGAAAAAAATTAAACATTAATAAGTTATTTTTCAGCTTATTTTCCATGACATAACCAAACACTGGAAAGTGTTTTTCAATTTATTTTTCATTGCGCCACCAAACATTAAAAAATAATTTATTTTTCTGGAATTTATTATTCAATAAAATACTAATTTCCAATAAACAAATGAACCTAAATGTCAAGTTCATAATAATTTATGGTTACCACCTTTTGATTGGACTAGCTAATAATTCGATTCACCAAACAATCACTCGTCTGATTTTAGATTCTCACAATCCATGCAGACATACAAACACTTACAAGGAGCAGGTGAAAAAAGTTCAAACGAGCCAGTAGGACCCTACTAAAAATTGCCATCCAAAATAATTACTCCATGAAATTAAAGAAAACCATAAAGCTTCCACAGGCCAATCCTTCCAAGTAGGTATGACAAGCAAATCTCAAATTGATTTACAGCCAAGTACACGCAATAAAGTTTACATGGGCCATTGTTTCGCACATTTCTGCCCATCAGCTTTCAAATACTTTTAACAGTTCAAAAGCACAACCAAACTCAGTCACCAACAATGGAGGATGGAAGTTTTGGGCATAAATTAGAAGGTAGCCAACTTCATCAATGACCTGAAATTCTTTGCTCTTCCAGTCTACTCAAATAGATAATTGATACAAAAAAATAAAATACCAGCTATACATAATTCAACACAATCGCATGTTTCACAAACCATACACAAAAAATGAATTGGTTTCTTAGAATACGTACTCCCAAAATTATTTGTTTGAAGATTATGAGGAACAACAAACGCTGGCTGAAATTTCACACTTCAAGAAACCAAGCAATATTTGGCAAGAAAACTCTGCTCCTAGTTTGAACATATTGTTTTATCATTTGAAGTTCCTTTGAGGGAGATGCCTAGTTAGAAAGTTTCGCACAAAACAGAATGCAGATGAATACTACCTTTTCTCTCATCATCTTTTGCCCTCAGTGGAGAAACTCTGATTTTTCTCTCTTTCTCGGACAGCAATCTTAATTCGATAGAACAAACCTTGGCTAATGTCCAATCCAGACAGATTGTAGCCAGAGCCATGGAATTGCACAGTCACCCTGCCCACTCTGATTACCAGACAACATTAGGCAGAGGCTTGCAAGCCAATGAAGGAAGGAGATAAGTGCTTAAAGCTGGACCAACAACCCGTAAAACACCTTAGAAGCCACTGCTGGAAGATGTGTCACCTGTCCTGCCAGTGCTTGTGGATCCATTACTGGTTTTGCTAATGATCCCTTTTCCAAAATACTCAGCAATCACAGAAAACCCATCCTTTGAACTCTTCACCTGCTGAAAAAATCGATCTTGATCTTTAGAATTCTGCTCCAGGCTTCTTTTTGTTTCAAGAACAGATCTGTATTCAGGAGCACACTCAGGGCATTCTTTTTCATTATCGCCAAGGCAACGCTGATGAAATGAATGCATGCACATAAAATGGACAGCAGGAAGATCAAGGGTGAAGGTGCAAGCAGTGCACTTGCTGAGCTGAAATATCCTCGCATTTGTCCTGAGATCCTGAATTTCTTTTCTCATTGTCAAAGTGTCTTCCTGCAAAACCAAAGGACTCATTAACTACTTTCGTATTTCCTGGGTAAATAAACAATTTAGAGTTCACAATGGAATTGAAAGTGAACATCTATTCTCAACCAAGATTAACAGTGGGGAAGAAAGAAAAGCCTTGATTCTCTACATTGTCAGGGAGAATTAAAAACTCAAAAGTTAGAAAGTTTCATAAAGATCGTTTGAGGCTGAAGGCATCGAATATGCAAGTCTACTTTCACGAGTGAATCTGATTGGCTGCAACAAAAATAAAAAAGCAGTTCTTCGGAGGATGAATACTGTTCATGACCATTTATTGGCGATAGGTGCAAGGACAGAATTAAGGTGAAATAAATTTTAAAAGAAGCAAAACACAAACCTGATACTTCTCAATAGCTCGTCGATCTTCTTCAATCAGCTTTGACTCCTGCTCAAGCTTCCGAGCAATATAATCCTTAATGACAGAGAGCGTAAGGCATGGATTCCTGGACAGTGTCTGAAGCACAATAATAGGAGGCAAGATGTCATCCCTTTCAATATATGTCAGAACATCCTTCACTTCGTTTGAGCAATCTTCTCCAAGTTCACCAAAATACTTCAGCAGATCTGCCCAAAGAGATGGATCTCCTCCCTTACCAGAATCCCCCAGCTTTTTACAGCATGCAATCAATCCTTCATGGTCCTGGGATTGCATGTAGCAGGCAATAACCTCTTTATATAGTTTCATCTTCTCATACAGATACAAAAGCCCATCTTTAAATGCATTCATCTCACAGAGAATTATGGCAAGATCAACATCATAAAGTGGCTGCTCCAGGTCAGATGGCCACGCACTCTTAAGCAGACGCAGACCCTTCTCACACCTTTCCATACGATCTCTTTCCTTAGATGTATCTTTGCGATCAGCGCTTGATTTCAATTTGGATTCTGCTTTGGGCATTACCAATGAACCTGATCTTGCTTTAAGAGTGTGATCTACACCATTACTAGCTTGTGAGATAGATGGGAAGTTCAAGTCATTTGACAAGTATAACTCCAGGAGGGTATTGTGAATTTCTACTTGTGCAGGTGAGTCCTTCACCTTGTCCGTATATTTTTCAAGAAAGTCCATGAGGGACGGTGGATGATGGATGAAAATGTTGAGAAAATCAACAGGAGATGGCAGCATAGTTAAGTATGTGCTACTTGAGGATTCTCTCTTTGTTGATTCTCCATCCTCGGTGCAAAGCCTCATGAGTATCTCGATTGTCTTCACTGGCTTGTGCTCTATGAGAATTTTACCATACTCCTTCACAGTCACACCAGCCTGACTTGGTTCAAGACTTGAAATATACTGCAAGGCTTCCCCATATCTGCCAAGGTCTTCAAGTAAGATCTTCAAGTACAGTTCATGCCTCCCTGCCTTCTTGGCTACATACATTGCATGCTCATGGTAATTGGCAGCACGACAGACCCTTATTGCAGTCTCCACATCAAACTTATGTTCTCCAGCACCATCTTCACTTTTAATAAATACATTAAGCTTCTCAACATCTTTCAATTTGGTATAGCAGTTTAAGAGCAAGGTTGTATGATCTTTAGAAGCAAGCCCCTTCTCATGTAATTTTTCCAAGTAACTAGTAAGGTTGTATATTCTCTGTGCATCCAGAAACTTCTGTATCACATATGAAGGTTCAAGGTGACCAATAGTGGAGATGTACTGTGCCATGGCCTCATCATAATCTTGCTTGCTATATAGATGATCTCCATACTTCCTTAGAACTTCTGCAGTAGCAGCAGCATCAGCTTGCTGACTCTGAACTAGATTGATAGCTACAGTATACAGATTCTTCTTGAAGAGCATGTCTAGCTTGCTTTCCATATCCTTTTCCCCGATACACAGAGTTGATTTGTCAGTCATTATAAGTATAATGTTACCCCATTCACACAGCATGTGAGAAACTTCTTTAACCACCAGACTGTGGGCTATCAAACGGTTCTTCAGGTCATAAACATTGAAAGTGTCTTTCCCAGTCCTTTGGTCTGCAATAACACATAAAAGGTAACCACGAAACCACCCTAGAAATTTCTTCTCTCCCTCAAATGCCCAACAAGGACCACGTCCATCAACTTCGTAAAAATACACAGCCTCGGGTCGGCCAATTATTAACTCCTGGTAATAAAGCAACATAAAGACCGATATGTCATACAATTACTAAAGCAATAATAAAGAAAACAAACAAGGTTCCACAGACTCCTTACCAAACGATCACTCATCGTAACACTATTGAAATTACATCCAATCTGATCTAAGGTTTGTCTCCTGGGTGGTTGATTATGCATGCTGAACAAGCTCACTGAATCTGGAGTCACGGCAAATAATTGAAGGGCTTGACCATCCACTCTGAATCCAAGACCTGTAATCGATGAATGACTTTTATCAGAAACATTATCCACTTGGAGCTTGAACCGCGTGATTCGTTCCCTCGCAATATCCCCTTTGATGCAGTAAATGCAACCATTGTCTAAACCAATAGCCATGAGTAGTATCGGAGGAGCTTCCTCTAGTACTAAAAAAGAAGTAATCTGCAGAGATTTCCACAATTCTTTAGTATATCCATCTTTCCGTATACAAATTTTGTTTGTACAATCGAAGAATACTGAAAGCAGCAAACAAGGTAAATATCTGGAAAAGAAAGAAAGAAAGAAAGGAACTAAATACATTTGCTTCGGGAAATTGATTGGTGAAAATCCGCAATATTCCTATACAATCAGGGGTAGTAGCAGCACTCGTGCCTTCGGATTGCATCTTGTCGAGATCAAATACTTTGAGGCACATGGCAGATTGCTGCGGAGATATTTGTTCATCCTCACCCACAGTCACCAAAAAGTTCCTTTGCTGATTCATCACAAAAATAAGAACAAAAAACAAAAATATCAAATTCAAATCACGATCTAGTTTCACTACGAGCATTTAGCAATTGTATTTTACCTACATTTTCTCCATTTTAAACAAATTGCCCTAAATTAGAAGCTTCAATGATCTCAAAATCCAAAATTGAACTTCACGCTGAACCAAATAAATTTCCTTTTTATTTTTTTTATAGTTGTTTTCAATATTTAATTCAAAAATTGATTGAGCAGGAAAAATAAAGAAAATGAAAAAAAAAAAAAAACCTTGAGGTGTTGGAGGAAGAGGACAGAGGAGGAGTGAGATTGGAAAGAGAAATTGAACTTGAGGCCACGATCCAGCAAGCTTACAGTGCCATCATCGCAGCCGATCACCACTTTCCCTCTGCCGCTAGAACAGCACTCGATCTTCCCTGCCGTCACATCCTCGGGAATGGAGCTCTTTCCTCCGTATTTCTCCTCGAAGAACTCGAATTTTCTCCACTGATACATGATTTTTTTCAGTAATAATAATTTAGATTTTCATGGAATGCAGAATTATTGGATCAAAAGGGAAGCAGCAGAAGAAGATGAAGAAAGATTTGCAGGATGATAGGCGTCGTTCTGAGATAGACAAACGACACTGCGTTTGATATTGTAAAATCATTTTCTTGACCCGGCCAATTTGGAGTAAGGTCCGAATCATATATTTTAACCGGGTAAACTTGAGTTTATCTTAATTTTTTTCAATTAAAATAACATTATATTTTAATAAAACAAATAGTCAGCAGGTTATTTTTTATTTTTATTTTATCTTTTTTAAACTCGGTTTGTTATGAACCAAGTTAGCCGGATTAGCTTTTAAAATTATATTTACATGATGCGATATATAATAAATAATTATTTGTTTTTGTGTTATAATTGCCTTTTAAATTATTATTGATCTACAAAATATTAAATTAATATTTTATAAATTATTTTAATATATTAATTTTAAAAAATAAAAAATCTAAGAAAATATAATTTTAATATTTATTTAATTAAAAATATTTAACATTGCAATACAAAACACATAAACAAGCTACACGTCAACTATCAAAAGACTGTTTAGGTGGAGTACAGTGTTACCATAGAGGTTACTATTTCAGATTTTTGTTTTTTTATATTTGAATGATGCATTGAATATTTAATTTTCGAAATTCCAACACAAATTATAAAATCATAAACCAAAAAACCAATTACAACTAGCATTTAAGTGAACTCTGACTGTATAATTGTAATTATCCTTTAAAAAATTCTAAGTTTCAGCTTCAATATGTATGGTGGAGATAGATAAAAATATGGTGTAATGTAAATGAAATATTATTTATTAAAAAAATGTGAAATAACCTATCTAACTTTCTATTTGCATTGAAAAAAAAATTAAAGTACTTTAAAATCATAAAGAAGTTTGGAAAAACTGGGAGCTCTGCCAGGTCCATTTGAAAACGCAGACCAACTCGTATTTTTAAAAAAATTAATTTTTTTTGTTAAAAGTTAATATTTTTATATATTTTGGATTATTTTGATGCGCTGATTTCAAAAATAATTTTTAAAAAATAAAAAAAATATCATTTTGATGTATTTTAGCATGAAAAACACTTAAAAAATAACTGTAATCACACTCCCAAATAGGCCTGAACCCTTGTTATGTAAGTCTATCATGAAGAGAAAGAGAGGGGAGAGGGAGAGGGTTGTTGCTTATTTTCACTTGCATGATAGGCTTTTATTTTTATTTTTATTTCATTTAGATTTCTTGCTATTGAAATTTCTCAAAGTTATTTTATATTACTTCTGTTTTAAAAACCAAATTTAAATACTTTTTATTTTAAATTAATATATTAAAATTTGTCCATTGTGACCTTTAAGAATTTGAAAGGTTTGGATCCATTGTAACCTTTCAAATTTGTCCATAAATATGTTCACCAAATATTTGATAAAAGTTCTTTCTATTACTAGTTTGGATGTCACATGTTTCTTCAATTTCTTCTTTTTTTAAAAAAAAAAAACAATTAATGGCAAGTCAAGTAAAAGATGAGGGTTGTGGCTAGGTTTTTTTTTTAATTTGATGGAAAAGTTGTAATATTTAATACTATAACGCTTTATTTATTAATTAGAATATAATAAAAATATTGTAAACAATCTAAATATTTTTGTTGACTTTTTTTTATGTGTAACTGAGGATGTAAAGTGTTATATATCTTATAAACTATGAGGTGTAAATTGTAACTTTTAAAAGAATGAAGGCAAAGTGAAAAAAAACAATGACTAAACTAAATGTAATTTTCAAGACTAAATAATTCAAAACATTGTATTCACTAATCAGTCAAGTAAATTTGATGGTACTTTACTAAGGAATATTCAAAGCCAAAAGCTATCTATCCTGAGGTAGTAATCTACCAATCTGTTTTCTCTTTACAAATCTTAAACTTTTTGTAAATTGATTAATTTTAACTTAAGTGAGAAATTGTTAGAAGTTGGTTTAAAACACGGTTAATGGATACATTTGAGGTTAAATTAAATGTCGAGTCTATTTATATTTATTTGAGGTAAGATTTTGTTAAAAATTATTTTTCAATTTATATTTTTTAACATGTAATATTAACATGTTTAAAACCAATGATAGTTGGAAAGAATTTATAAACCCGAAACCTCAATCTCAAAGATTAGGTTATATAATGATGGCTTGAGAAGTAAAATTGGATTCATAAAGCACTAGAGATTTCAGCGAAGAAAGACCCTATACTAAGTATATTTTGGGTTTAAACTACATATGTTCAAATCAAGCTCGAGCTTGTGTTCTGGTTAATTTTAAAATAATTTTTTGTTTTATATATTTTTTTTTGGCAGCCCAATGAACTAAACTTTCGGATTAATTACCTTCCACCACTTAAACTATTTTTTAAATGAAAAATGACTGATTTTTCTTTGTATTTTGTATGGATAATTAATGGTTAAATATGTGGGAGTTAATTCTACTATCATAATTCTTACATCAATTTTAATCACAATAAATTGTTTTATTCAGTCATGTGATATATAATATTTATTTAAAAATAAGAAAAATTAAGATTTTAAATAAATGCATTGAGAAGGTAATATAATTATATAAAGAAAGATACACCACCTAAACAAGTGTAAATGTTTTATATAATTTTTCAAACTTTAATTATTTTCAATGCAATCAAAAAATTTAATTTTATAAAAATAAAACAATTTATTTTTTTATAAAAATATTTTTAAAAATAAATTACATTTTAAATAATCTAACCTAAAAATACCACATCCTGGCCGTCAAATGTCCACATCATACATAATTAGCAGCACAAATTCAGCAGCTCAGGATTCTTGAATTGTGGATAAGGTTGGCATGAAGATAAGCGAGCAGAAAATATCCTTTCCTTTTCTCTAGCTTTTTTCTTCTGCCACACCTTTAGCCTTTGTTCGGTTTCCATGCAGTTTCTTCACCACATGTTGCCCTGGAAAAAGCAATAAATGACAAGTTCATTTTCATGTGAAGCAGCTATCAAAGGCATGTATCAGCACTCCCAAATATTCCTAAAAAATAAAAAATAAATAAAAAATACTCGGGATACATTTTATATTCCGAGGCATTAATAATTTTGAGGGTATTAATAATTTATTGAAGTGAATGAAGTCAAAATGGGCAAAAGCACATCATTTGCTATTTTCCTTCACAAAAATACCCAACGAGACTATAATTAATTAATAATGTTCTTCGAATTGGTAGGATTATGAAGTCCAATGATTAATGCTCTAAAATGAAGTCTACTTACAATGGATGTAGGGATAAAAGGTTATTCGTAAGCCTAACTCTACACTAACTCTTCTGGCTTTCTCATCATATTTTCCTTTTAAACAAGTAAGCTTATGAGACCTGAGTTACCATATCACAATTCATAAGGTAAAAAGCTCAATCAATCTCACTTGACTCTATTACTCTCTTATTCCATATACAACATTGTTTTTCCTACCATAAATTCTTTCTTCACACATATTTTATCTCTCATATATTTACTCATTTAAGCATCAAAAGAACTTCTATTATGAAAAAAAAAAACCTATTTTTCAAGCCAGACACTATCCCATGACACAACTATGAAAAACCTAGATCTAGTCTGAAATTTTCATGACTTTGTGAGTGGCATCTTTATAGGAAATTGAGGAAAAAAGAGCTAATCCATTCCCATCAATTATAAAAATTATTTTCATGGCCGGAAATTTGAAAACTTTAGGACATGTAAGAGTAATTGATCTTCATACCATAGAAACTCCAACTACCTAGATCTTCACCAAATCTTCCATTAAATGCAAGTGTTCAACAATATTATTCTAGATACACAAAAACAACTTCACAATCTTTTATTATATCAATAAGAAATGAAACACATAGATTTATTATATACATTATATGCACATATAACTCTAGTTCCCTAAATGAACAAAACAAAATGATATGCAAAGTAGACACAATACTATAACTCTATAAAGGAGCTACTCTCGTCATGAAAAGTACTTCTCAATAAGTCCTAGCCACAAGAGTGGCTACCACCATCAATCTTTTTCTAAGTCTTGCTCGTATGCTTCTTATCGAGAAAAATCAGAAAGCAAGACAAGATTAGTGACTACATGAGTTACTAAGAAT
>Ga0307518_10001656_pt1 | contig 16448 bp, 22 predicted proteins | sample 25_EM_MG_FD_203889 | JGI IMG/M metagenome (GOLD analysis project Ga0307518, IMG submission 203889) | Populus trichocarpa ectomycorrhiza microbial communities from riparian zone in the Pacific Northwest, United States - 25_EM | ecosystem: Host-associated > Plants > Roots > Unclassified | place...
TGGTTGGTCTTTGGTATGTTCAGGATGTCTACATTGGGTAGAAAAATTCGTGAGTACGTGGTCGCTGAGTGTGGTTGTTCTTGCCAGTCTGGCATTGTTCGTGTGTTTTGGTCAACTTAATGACTCGCAATGATCGTTCTAGGGGGGGCCAGTGGTGTTCTGTGTGCTTTTTATCGTTCGTGCACTACCGTACCGTAGCGTGGGAAAAACCGACCATGGTTGCGGTTCAAGGGCCCCCCTGGACCTGATATTGCCGTGACACTGGCATTGCCAATGCCATGCTTAGTCTAGTGTGATAGTTCCTGGTCAGTGCAGGATCGACATGACTGTGCGTATTAAGGTAGTGACAAACCCTCTCAGCTGTGAGTGTGTCAATGTACAGATGGTAGCTGTTCCCAGTTCGTATTCGTTCAAGCTTGGCTTCGCCGCGATCTTCGGACCGCGCCAACCAGTGTGCGTATTAGTTTTACGTCACGCGCAAAGGTTGCCATCCTGTACTGGATTCGTCTGTTCCTTTTCATCCCTCTCCCAGGTCGTCTCCAGACAGCCCTCAACGCATGCCTGAATACCAGCTGCCCATAGCTGGTGTACTGGCAGTCACCGCTGTCGGCAGTCTTGTCGTGCTTTATTTCGAGCGTTCAAGTGGAGGAGGGAAAATCCAACTCCCCACACATGGCGAGGAGGACTCGCTCCTCCGCGATCCATTTGACGTGACCAGGCCAGAGGATGCTATAGACGGGTACCCTATCGATGAAGGAGAATTTTGGAACAAGGCATGCACTCATTGGCGCGGGCTTTTTCTTACTCTGATCCGTCTGCTGTTAGGTCCGACTATGGAAACTTTTCACATGTTTCCTGCTCGCTATTGTCGTCGTGTTGCAGTCCATAAGTCTCGGTTGGACATTCATCGTCGATGATGAACGGCACAGCCAGTACGTGTATGCGTTGCACGTCGCATACGCGTTCTATTCTACCATACTTGCGGGTCGAGCCGTCTACCATAGTACACTCAAAGCGCATTCCACATCCATTATCCACCTCGCCATACTCACGGTCGTACCGACCTCTCTTCTCTTTACGGCTGCTATCCTTCCGTCGTCCCACCCGGTCAGTATAACCCTGGCACAGAACGTACCGTTTCTGTTCTGGTTATATTACGCTGTCCTGGCGCTTTATTTCATGGCCACACTGATCACTTTCACGATGCCAACGGGTCCACCATTGTATTTTCCGCCTGAAAACATCTATTCAGAAAAGACGATCTTGAGCGCCACCAACCCCGATCAGAATAACGTATGTGGTGTCGTCGGTGCCTCCGTATGGGACTACCTGTTGTTCAGCTATACTACCAAAGTGGTCATGCTTGGCTTCACCTCCGAATCACTCGAGATCGGTGATTTGCCTGTTGTACCACGCAACATGCGTGCGACACATCTATATACCACAATGAAGCGCACAATGCGCTCCGTGAAGTGGCGCCTGAAGTTCTGGAAACCGAGAATCGGATCTGGATGGCAGCTCGCGTATCAGTTATTGAGAGTGAACATCCTCCCAATGACAGCACTCCTGGTGTTGGCAATGTTTTCAGCCTGCCTGTTCTACGCTCCGCCACTGTTCCTGCAGCAGGTCGTGCTGTATCTTGAATCGGATCCGGAGAGAAAGGATCGAAGCTGGGGATGGTTCTACGTCGTGGGGCTGTTCTTTGCAAACACACTTTCATATCTAGGTAGGTCGTGCTACATCAGCTTGTGGCACTATGAATGAGCTACGAAAGAGGATACAGGCGCTGACCAAATGACTTGAACAGCGACTGGTCAATTATTCTCTCTTGCGACGACGACCATCCAAGTGCGTATACGTATTCAGTTGAACACAGTCTTGTTCGGCAAGACGCTTGTACGCAAAGATGTCGCATCGTCGGCGTCAGGTGTCGACAACGGCAAGAACGGAGACAAAGCCAATGATAGTAAGGACGACGAAGACGATTTCTCGGGCAAAGCGCAGATCATGACGCTCATGACCACGGATGTCGATCGTGTCAGTGATTTCTCGTGGCATATGTTTTCCCTTGTCGGTAAGTCTTTGTTCTGCCATATTTGCATATCGACTTATGGTTGCGCGTAGATTCACCTGTCGAGATCATCATTGGAACCCTGTTCTTGTACAGACTCCTCGGAGTGTCGTGTTTCATCGGCCTTGCTGTCATTTGTCTGTTTTTGCCACTGAATCACTATGGAGGCAAAGTCGTTGTGAATGCACAAGAGAACCTGATGAAAACACGCGACGAGCGTGTTGCCTTGATGAACGAGGTGCGTCAGTTTTTGATAAGGGCTTGATGAGGGCTCTATTTTTTTCCCCACAGATCCTGGGTGCTATTCGTATGCTTAAGGTGCGTTATAATACCTGCTACGTAGTTGCGTCGTGGTTCTGACGGGAGCCCCAGTTTATGGCATGGGAAAGGAGTTTCGAGAAAAGAGTTCTTGCAGTCAGAGACAAGGAACTTCGGTACCAAAAACTGAGCTATCTGGTTGAAGTGCTGTTCAATGTGCTCTGGTAAACCTCCCTATACATGGTGGTTTATAATTGAATTTGACATTGCCCTTAGGGATGGGTCGCCTATTGTTGTTACTATTGTGTCATTCTGGCATTTTGCGATCGTTCGCGGTCAAACGCTCACTCCGTCGATTGCTTTTACATCAGTGAGTTTTCTTGTCCTATGAAGTAAGGTTTTGATTTACTAGCTTCTTCCACTCTAGATTCTTGGTAAGTGCGGTTGATTTGTGCGCAAGGTATATTGCTGAGTCTGTCAAGTCTTCAACGAGATGAAATTTGCCCTCAACGCCCTTCCTGAGACCTTCATCAACATGCTTCAGGTTCGTTTCCTATACATCGCTTATTCCATACAGTCGCTGACATCCTACCAGAGTTTCGTCTCTCTCCGCCGCATCGAAAAGTACCTCCATGCCAGCGAAGTCACTCCAGTTCCTCCGCTTTCAATGCAAACTCAAATCATTGCGCTCCAAAATGCGACAATTACCTGGCCCCAGGATCGGACCCTGACGGGGAGCGCGACACCCTCAGCGGCGTCCACACCCCGGAACAAGTTTATGCTCCTCGATCTCGCCCTGTCATTTCCTGAAGGCGAGCTGTCACTCGTGTGTGGGAAGTTGGGCAGTGGGAAGACACTGTTGTTACTTGGTAGGTCAATCTATTCTTATTGAATGTAGTTCACTCGGCGATTCGTGGTTGACATACATGTATAGCGCTGCTCGGCGAGGCGGATGTATTAGCGGGCCAGGTTGTGTGCCCGAGATCACCCCCAGATGCGCTTGCGCAGTTTGCGGGGCAACTTGTTTCTCCTGAAGAATGGGTCGTCAAAGGTGTTTGCGCGTATGTTCCGCAGGTAACTACTTTTCTGTGTGGTGAAGACGTGGAGATTGATGGTGTGATAGACCGCATGGCTTCGCAATGCTTCCATCAAGGGTACGGCAGGTATGTTCATATCCGGATGATTAAACTAATGAGGTTCCAGAAAATATCTTATTCAACTTGCCCTTTGATGCGGAACGGTACCAAAAGACCATCGAGGTCTGTGCGCTTGTCGCTGACTTCCTCATCCTTGAGGACGGTGATGAATCCGAGATCGGGGAACGAGGAGTAGGTATCAAGAGCAATATGCGTCGCAGTTTCTTACATTTGCCTATCTAGGTCAACCTTTCCGGTGGCCAAAAAGCGCGCGTATCTCTGGCTCGCGCTGTCTACTCCCGCGCATCAGTTCTACTTTTAGATGATGTCCTCTCTGCGGTGGACGCACACACCGCCCATCACCTTTACCACCAATGTCTGAAAGGCGATCTCATGCAAGGACGGACTGTCATCCTTGTCTCACACCATGTTCAACTATCCTTGTCTGGTGCGACGTACGTCGTGGCGCTGGACAATGGGCGTGTCGTATTTCAGGGTGACAGGGAAACTTTCCAGGCCTCGGATGTCATCGATACCCTCGTGCATTCTGGGGGAGGGGATAGTGATGACAAGGACAAAGAACCGAAGAAGGAACGAAGGGCAACTATAGATGCTAGTACAAGTGCAGTGCCTGTTCTCGCGACAGAGGAACCCGGACATTCCAACTCGGGCGAGGCAACGGGCGCGACTACGCCAACTGAGACGGATCCCAACTCTGAGGTTAGCTCGACTGCGTTTACCTCGGAGGACACCGCCAAGGCGGACAAGCCCCAGGAACGTAAATCGCCGCGCAAGCTCGTCGAGGAGGAAAAGCGCGCAGTAGGGCATATCAGGCGCGAAATTTGGGAAACGTACATCAAGGCCCTTGGTGGATGGAAGTTTTGGACTGTATTCGTCTTCGCGATGATACTTGGCGCGCTGAGTCCAGTCTTAGAGAATTGGTGGCTCAAGTGGGTAGCCTTTGAATCTGAAACACGTGGAAACGTTTCTAACGTCTTGTCACTAAGAACTTGGTCTGGTGCTGATCCCGCCGAAGCTGAGCGGCGGGGGCCTGTATTTTACGTCAGTATTTACGCTGCGGTACGTCGATATTCGATGAACATGCGTTACCCGTTGTGCTGACTGGATTCCAGGTGACAATCACTGGTATGCTGATATCGTGAGAGACGTGTTCAGAAGCTCACTTGGCATAGGTCTCTTCCTCAATGTCTTCCGTTTCTATGTCCTCTGTGAGTGCTTCCTCTGTGTCACGTTCATCAACCCATTATATGATTGCAGATATGGGCTCCATCAATGCGTCAGCAGTCCTTTACAAAAGTGGGCGATATTGATAGCGTTTTTTCTTTTATCCATTCTTACCGAGTTATAAGGGTTACTTGAGGCCGTCCTATTTGCCAATATCCGCTTCCACGACACGATATCTCGCGGACGTGTTCTCAACAGGTTTGGAAAGGACTTTGAGGGTTCGTACACTTTCCTCTAATTTGGTGTACCCGTCGCGCCTGACGTACATCTCCATAGGAATCGACAGTAGCATGGCCGATAATTTTGGCCGCAGTATTTTTTACGGACTAGCTGCATTAACTACTATCGCGACTGTCAGCGTAATTGGTGGAATCCCCTTCATCTGCGCAGGTGTTTGTCTGGGATACGTGTACTACAATGGTGAAGTAATATCAGTGTGGATCAAACTGGAACTGAAGCCTTTTTTATAGTCGCCAAGGTGTACGGTCAGACAGCACGAGATATGAGGCGCCTTGGTTTGAATTTGGTTGCGATTTGTGTAATCAGTTTGCTAACGTGTATTTGAAGATTCGGTTACCCGTTCGCCCCTGTATTCGATCTATGGCGAAACTATTGCTGGGGTCACGATCTTGCGTGCATTCGGAGCATCGTCCAAGTTCCTGCGTGATATGATTCGTTGTGTTGACACGGTGAGTCACCTATTAATGCTCATTTTGGAGGCTGCTTAGTGGCGTGTGTAGAACGCCAATCCCTACTATTGGATGTGGGGAGTTAACCGCTGGCTGTCGACTCGGTTCAGCCTGCTCTCCAGTGCTCTCCTTGGACTGACTGGTTTTGTTGCTGTCTTGTCACCCAGCATCTCCGCTGCATTGGGAGGGTTTGCCCTTATGTTTGCTTCTAGTATCACGCATAATGTAGGCTCTCTGGTGCTAGGGTGCTCTCGATCTTGCTGATCGCCTCCTAGTTGTTGTTCTTGGCTCGCCGTTTCGTTGGTCTGGAGCAATCTATGGTATGCCCTTCCGATGCATTGATCATGACTGGTAATGAACGCTTCCTAGGTTGCACTCGAGCGCGTCAAGGAATACTCCGAGCTCAAGCGTGAACCTGCAGAGTTCGTCGAACCGAGACCCAGCCCAACTTGGCCAGACAAGGGACATATCAAATGCAATGACCTCGTTATCCGATATGCGGTATGATCCCTTAATGCAGTACACCATTTGGAAATTTACCCTTTGGTAGCCGGATCTTCCCGATGTTTTGCACCGTCTTAATTTCGAAATTCAACCGGGGGAGAAGGTAGGTATTGCTGCTTGTCACGGATCCCCTACTAATGCGACGTTCTTTTAAGGTCGGTATCCTTGGCCGAACCGGATCTGGAAAGAGTACTCTTGCGTTGTCGTTCTTCCGCTTCGTCGAGGCAACTGATGGAAATATTGTTGTCGACGACGTCGACATCTCGAAGATTGGTTTGACAGATCTGCGTGGCAGGCTCACTATCATTCCTCGTGGGTGTCACAGCTATTAACGATACTCCTGAGCCTGAAGTGAAATTCTTCCAGAGGATCCCACCATTCTGAGTGGAACACTACGGTCTACGCTCGACGTCTTTGACGAATACCAAGATGCCGAGATTGTTCGTAATGATCGTACTCTGCTCACAGTGATGATCATGACCCGCTTTCTAGTTTGAAGCCCTTCGGCGTGTACACCTGATTCCATCAGCAGATACCCCAGAGGAAATACCAGAGGAAATCAATATCAACATTTTCCGCAACCTCGATGCCTCCGTCTCCGAAGGTGGCGAGAACTTTTCAACAGGGTTGGTTGAGCCCGATGTCCAACTCGTACAAGCTCTGATCATTTTTTTCAGTGAAAAGCAACTCCTATGTATGGCAAGAGCCATACTCAAGAGGTCCAAGGTCCTCGTCATGGACGAGGTACGTTGTTCTTTGGTTGACTTCAGTTGCGCGATATTGATCTCTCGTTATTCTAGGCCACTGCTAGGTAGAGATCATCATCAATTTTAGCAAACCCATCTTGACATCCTTTCGTAGCGTCGACTATGCAACTGACGAGTTGATCAGTAAAACTATTCGGCAGTGAGTACAGTGTCGAAATTATAGGCGCCAGACGTTGATTGCGTCTTCAGAGAATTTGCCTCAAGTACGATCTTGACGATCGCGCATCGACTTCGTACTGTCATTGACTATGACAAAGTATGTCTTCGTGTTACTTTCCGTTCCCGACGATTTACCAGCTGACCCAGGTCATGATTCTTGATACTGGTCGTATTGTCGAGTTTGACCGTCCCGCCACTCTGTTGGCAGATCCGAACTCAAGGTTCCATCAGCTTTGCAAAGCAACAGGAAAAAGGGAATTCTCAACTTTGAAAAAATTGGCTGGTGCAGAGTAGTCCGATTTATCTAAAACTTCACCATTCCAGATATGTAGGCATCGCAGGGCCACTCGCGAACCTTTGTTATTTGCCGCAGGTCCATTATCGAAACCAATACGTTACACCAACTATTTGATTAGCGTGATTTGTACCGTATCTAGGCATTCAAATATTCATCTCCTGTGAATGACTCTGCCGAGCGAAATGCGGTCGAACAGGCTGTAGAATTTGACACTCTCAAAACCAACCAGCGAAGGTCTGCCATGAAATGGCCCGACGGCCACCCACCATGATTCCATCAGAAAATTCATAATCACGCTCCTACTAGCCACTCGCCGGAAGGCTTCCAAGTATATGCATTCCCAGAATTGCCATGTGCGGCCGTGGAGGCAGAGTCATGGGGCGTGGGGCCTTAGATTGTGGAGAGAGCAATAAGTGGATGGTCCATATTGAGGGTAGCCCAACGTCGAACGAACCATGCCGCTGTGCTTCGAGTGATGAGACTCACCACCAGCGACAGCATCCATTTCGGCCCGCTATCGGCATGCCGTCCAGGGTCTAAACCCATCTAATAGCACGATGGGTTTTCCTTAAGTGCTCCTATGTAAAAAGAATTGCTGTTCTTTAAAAATCCGTTGGGGCAGGAGGCGCAAAAAATTAGGACAGGGGTAGTTGGCATGCTGTGGCTCCACCTTGAATGTCGATGGTGAAGGAAGAATATGCACCATAACAATCACGATACCTTGAGTGCGAGTTCCCAGGTGGATTTGCCAGATGTGATCCTCGACGCCAGTCCCAGCTCTCTGTGCAAGCCGATTGATATTCACGGCTAAGAGTGTCATGGAAGTGCGTTCCACGTGTACTGGTCGACCACAACTGCAACAATGGAAATGCAGGGGAGTTCTTTTCCACCCCATAATTCTCACCTGAGGACAACCAGAGGTGAGTAAAAATGACTGGCACTCCTCAACATTGCTTACGTACTTCAAAGCAACTCTGCAATGTTCGGTCACCAAAAGCGGAGCGACATTGAATGCGGCCGGAGGGGAGCAACAGCTTGCTATGTGGGGAAGGGATTGGTGGAAGTCAGCCAGACTCATTCGTCACAATGTTACGATCACGTGGTCATCGTCACGCGTGTATACGCGATTGACACACTTAAGCCACTACGAGTATTATCACCACACTATCTAGTAAACCAGTCACGATGTCGGACGACACAAATACCTCCCCAGAAGTGATGCTTCAGTTCTACAGGATGCTCTACCCGTTCAAGTCTATCTTCACATGGCTTAATCACGAGCACACGCCGACTAGGCTGTTCACTCATCGCGAATTCGCATTCACCATCCAAGGCGACGTGTATCTGCGATATCATTCATTCAACACCGCAGAGGATTTGAAGAAGCAAGTGTGTGCGCTCAATCCAACGCGGTTTGAAATTGGACCAATATACTCTGCAAAGGCGAGTATCGTCTTATGGCCTGAGATCCTTGTTGCGACTGAACAAGAAAATCTAGCCCCGTGACAAGAAGACAGTCCGCCCAGCTGCCTTCACCCCTCAAAAGCGAGAGCTTGTCTTTGACATCGATATGACTGACTACGACGGTGTTCGTACTTGTTGCTCCGCCGCTGACATATGCTCTCGGTGTTGGGGCTTTATAGCAGCAGCTGTGAAAGTCCTACACGCTGCCCTTGTCGAACAGTTCGGATTCAGACACCTCTTGTGGGTTTATTCGGGGAGACGTGGAATCCATCTCTGGATAAGTGACACAGAAGCGCTGGATCTTACGGACGACCAGCGGCGAGCACTCGTCAATGCTCTGACGGTTGTTGAGGGTGGGAAGGAAATGGTGAAAAAGGTCAATGTTCGGCAGAGTAACAAAGGCACCTTACCCCCATCGTTGTGGGGTGCCCTGGATGTTTTGCGTTTGGTCTTCGAGCCGCTTGTTCTGGATGACCAAGACTGTTTCGCTTCTCAGGAGGGTTGGGAGACCCTCTTAGAACTGATACCTGATCGCCCCATTGTTGACACTCTGCGCGCAAAATGGTCCCAAGACTCTGAGCGTCCTTCTACACAAAAATGGAGCGACTTAAAAGGCTTGATCAGTAAGAAAGCTGACCGAGTATGACCTCATCGCGTGGGCACTCCATATACTAACTACGGTTCTATTGTTTCCAGGCACGCCTCACGCCCACGTTAGAAGATATCATCCTTCAGTATACCTATCCTCGTATTGATGCCGAGGTTTCAAAACACCGAAACCATTTGCTCAAAGCGCCCTTCTGTGTCCATCCCAAAACAGGACGAGTATGTGTACCTGTTGACCCAGCCGACGTGGACCGTTTTGATCCGCGTGGAGTACCAACTGTGGGCCAGCTATTGCGTGAACTAGACGGTGCGGGGGATGGTGCAGATTGGGAGAAGACCAGTCTCAAGCCTTATGTTGACTTTTTGGACAACCATACCATGGGAATACTGGAGGAAGTACGTATGAACAAGCGAAGCAGTGAGATCGTCATCTTCTCTGTCGTGTGCACCCATTGATCTCTTTGCAGACATCAGTTGGTGATTGTCTGACATACATAGTTGTATTAGTCTACCTGTAAGTATTCGATGTAAGATGGATTACGATGTCAGGCACGCTTTTGATCTCCGATATCGCGAATGTCAGTCTTGATATAGAATTCCGACACAGGAGGACGACTTGGCACGACCGCCACTGGACACTGTCCATGCAAGCACACCAGTTACTGCGGCCAAGACGATGTCCTCGACATCCAGTCTCTCATTGACGATGGCAGAGACGTCCACCCCGTCCCAGAGCTCGTCGTCGAACCTCGATGACCCTTCTACACTTCTCTTCGTCTTTCTCATTAGTGTGCTATCGCTCTTCTCCGCCTTCCTATCATGTGGCATTATTTGGCACCGACTCGTCGCCCGTCGTCGTCGCATGATCGATCCTCTGCTGCAGGTTGGGCCTCCGCCAGTCATCAAACCACTTGAACAGCCCGAAATGTGGGACCTCAGGGTCTTTCCTACCCACGAAGTTCCCCGCTTAATCGATACAAAGGTGAGCAGTTCCTTATCAAGTGGTCTTTGTTCCCGATTCACACTATCTTCTAGCCATTAGCAGGAGACAGGTGTGGCGAGACGGGCTCTCAGTCAGTTCAAGAACCCCCCAAGTGGAGGCAGCGCCTAACAAGATGGATCTCTTCGGAAATTCTGTATCTTTTCCGTCGCCCGTCGGTGCCACAGTTACGTTCCGAAACTGCACAGGCCGTTCAGGCAAAGTGGCTTCAAGATGGATCGGACATTAGGGTTTCGGTCTTCATTCAGATGCCGTACTCCCCACTTCGCACAGAGGAGCATCGAGCCGATTATATGGGGTTCCATGAAGTGGTTATCGGGTCCATGGACTTGACCTATCGTGATCTAGATCCATCCTGACTCCTATGTTGTTCTTGCCACGCTACGTACATGTTTCAATTCGCGTATTTTGTTGGAATCGCTAACTGGACCGACTGTTGATATTGTTTGTTGTTTACTAGTATTCCCGCTCTGTAGCTATAATGAGATTGAAATGCTGTGGCCCTAGCTGCTGCTCCATTCTGGAAGTAAACGTCTGATACATCTCAATGTCTCATGTCTTTGACTCCATGCATCAAGAATATTGGATCCCACCTTACGTGGACGCTCCCCAGGAAACACGTGTAACGCGCCACTCCTCGTATGCGGGTACGATGAATAGCTATGCGCGCGAGGTGCACATTGACCAACACGGGCAGGTTGGGCCCAATAGACGTTTTGCATCATCTGATTTCACTTGGCGCTTGGTGCGTTGATTTAACACCTGTGCTCATACAGCACGCCGCAACTTGTGACCGCCGTTCAACTCGGACGATATTCTTGTCGCAATAACTACTGTGCTGCTACCACCGACGCTCCTCAAACACGAGGCTCGCCCCAACCACCAACCAGTATCGTCGGTACCAAATAAGAGCTGGTGGAGTGTCTTTGAAGACCACACACAATACAGCAAATGGCATCTTGCACTGGTATTCGAACTCGTGCGATTCCATTGTGGGTATGACATCAACAAATTATGTTCATAACGAGGAATTTCCTGGAAGTTCACGGAGTCCAGTCTGACGAGCGCTTTTCTCATTTCCCTACATGGCCATGGTGCGCCCATCGTGTGGACAGGATTGTATTCGATACAGGCAGACGAGCGCTCCCCCCGAATCGGACTGATCAGGAAATTTGTCTCCGCGATACTGGTCGACCGTCATATAAAACGAATCAAAATGACGGGCTCTGCTGCAGCTTGAAGCCGCAGAACTCCCTTCAGCACCACAATGTCGACCCCTTCTGTGGCTCTCAACCCCGTGCTGACCTTCAGTACATCCTCACATCAGAGCGTTGTCCCTCTTCATTGGGATATTCGCTCCTCGCCTCGAAACGCTGTATTTGTCACAAGCACAATTACTTCCTCGTCCGAGTTTGCGCGGCCAGCTACCTATCCCCCCGTGAGGAAGCTGCGTGTGGTATCTGGCCTAATTCCAACAAGTTGGCGAGTCACCGTCTCTAATTCGACAGGGGTGACTGTTTGGGATATACTGGTGGCCGTTCACCATGCCCTGCAGACTCCCTTGACGCAATTCGAATGGGACTGCAAGTCTGAAAAAGAGCGCGCCCGTATTGAAAGAGCGTACCATTCGCGCTGTCTCGCGTCTTCCAACGTCGAGCAAACGCGCAAACGCGGTGTGCTTCGCATTGACTGCTTCCTCTCGACGACCGTATTTGCCGGACTATCGTCCCCCACGTTCCGGCACGGACGACTAGAAGTAGTCTTGACCCTTTCGCGGCATTTTGGCGAACGCCATCGTGGCCATTGATGGCCACAAATTCGAGGAACAATTGATTCTGGGCTTGCCCTTGCGGCGACGCACTTATTATTGTTATCAATCCATATCCCCCTTTCTTGGCTCTTATCATCCGTTTTTTTTTCGGCATTCAAAACCACCTACATATCAGTCAAGCCCTCTATTCGTACGTTGAACGGTGTTAGTTACGCACTTGCACCTCGTCATGCATGTTCGCTTATTCACTGTACATATATTACCTTTACAGTCCCTGTTTCACCTGAAACACACGTGGTTGGTACTTATCGTCTATAAAAAATGTATTGTAGGATTAATATTGTATACGATGGTAGCGTATACTGGGGCCGATAAAGTATCCGCAGAAGCCTTTCTCAAGGTCTCACTACCGCTCGGTAAGTATTGTCTAGTATTTTACCGGAGCATGCAGCCTCATCTACAAGGGCGCTCCATCATCCATCTTCAACAGGTACCTCGGTGACACCAATGCAGAAACCAGCTAGCTCTCCCTCAAGCATACCCTCCAGTACTAGCAGGGGATTTCCTTGCGGAGCCTTCAGGGTCGGCATGGCGGTGATGACAGCGATCTGTAAGGACGACCCCTTTGCCAACGCTCCATCAACCAGCGTATGCGGAAGCCGTTCCCCTGCTTGGTTTCCTACTTCCGATAAGCGTGGTCGATGTGCCAGGCGTGGCTGTGGCGCTGTCTGATGGGTGCGTCTAACTGTGGATAGCGTGGCCTGACGGGCTGCTGATTCAGATAGAGGATACGTCCGTCGTCTCCTTTCAACCGTGAAGGGCTACACCAGTCCAAAGTACATTTCCAGACACTGATCAGTGCCTCCAATTCCAAGCTCAGGCGGCACTTGACTACGCACCATAATGTTCACACAAGATGTTGCGCCCCCCTTGTCACCTGCGTTTTGCGGCCATGTTTCCCATAGAACAGGCTTCTCTCTCACATCACATAGTTTTGTCGGGTTCCGCACAGGGCGACCCACAGCATGAACGACAACCCTCTGCGTGTGGCGCACCCTCCAACAGAACGTAAAAGCCAGTGCCACTGCGAGGGCTCCGGTGGCAAGGAAAGCCACGATAAGCAGGGGAGAGCCATTACGAGTGAAGATTGTCTTGCCAGCTTCGTTGGCGTTGTTCTTCCGAGCACTGATATATACTGAGCTCAGGATTGGACTGCTAGGAACCTGCGAGTTTGAAGTGTTTACGACAAGGAGGGAGGAATCCATGATGCGGCTTTTGGCATCGCTTGCTTATGGTGGGCTGAGTGGCTGGCTAGCGGTGTTGCTGGTGTGCGGCAGCCTCAAGGCCGATTGGATCATATACGATCGACGGAAAGGAATCGATGCTGTGTAGTAACCTGCCTCTCCGCCTTAGTTATCGAAACTGGGCTGTATACTTGCACATGGTAATCGGCTAGATGCCAGCGCCATAGCCCTTGGAGCATTCGTCCATTCAAATACGCACCATAATAGGAATAACCTTACGATGATCCGGGGAAAGATCTCGCATGTCAAGACTGAGTGGGCAACCCAATAGCTGTACACTGATCAGCATCCATTACAACAGCACAACAGAAGTAAATTGAAAGCCTATAAGAGATCTGTTTATATCGCAGATGAACTCTCTCAAGAACCTCTCCGCTTGATTCCCACGAGGCACTCCACAGGCTTTCTTAGGAAACCTTCGCGTGTGTCCAGCTACAAGATAGGGGCTTGAGCCATGAACGAAATTGGGAGATAGTGAACACATACTGGCTTTCCAGGCTCCGCGAGGACAAAATGGTATCGTCGAAAGACAGAGGATACGATAACCAGCAATTCCATGGAAGCAAGATTACGACCTACACATGCTCTGCGAGCTCCTTGAGTGAATAGCACGTGCCCATGAGGGGAAGTTGCACCTACCTCGGTCCATATGAGAATGGATTAAATGCCTTATTCAGGGTAGTGACGTCACGTTCAAACCACCTTTCAGGGCGGAACTCATCCGCGTCTTCACCCCAAGCTTCCTTGTCGCGGTGAATGGTGTACGTGGGGACACTAAGAATGGCACCTTCGGGGAAATGAATGCCATTGACCGTCAGGCCGCCTTCAGGAGCAACACGAGGAAGGCCGATGGATGAAGTCGAATGAACGCGTAACCCCTCATTGATTACGGCCTCTAGATAAGGTAGCCGTTTGACCTGTTCGTAAGTGGTGACGATATCATCTTCGGAGGTCAGCGCTTCATCGAGCTCCTTCTGAAGCTTTTCTTGAACATGTGGATGACGAGCGACGTAATATGATATCGCACAGGAAGAGCTGGTGATGACTGAATTAATGTCTCCGCGGATTACTGATGAAAGGTACTGACTTGGAGGTAGTGTCCGAGCCCGCTATGAGTTGTGTAAGTGCTTCGGCGGTCAATTCCTCCCTTCCCATGGGGTTTCCCTCATCATCTCGGCCTGCTTGGAGTTGGCCAAGAAGATCAACCCGATCTGTCGGGGTCACCAAACGCTTTGCAACTGCAGCAACAGCCAAACCCGCGAGATTCTTGACGGCGACACGACCCTGACGATACCAAGGGAGTAGCCGGATATAGGGTCTCCAATGAGGCGGGAAGGTCCCCATTGATGCTGAGAATTCCCCACGGCGATTAAGAATATGAATAGCCGGGATGTGGACAACTTCACATCCTTCCTTTAAACCATATGAGTCAATAGCAGCCTCGTGTGAAACTGCAACAGGAGCAGCATCTTTCCCGTTTTCGACCATCCCGAACGGCGCCCCAAAAGCTAGGTCACCTGTGGCGATGTCAGAACTACCCGAAACAGTTATGAAAAAGAAGCCGTGCCTACCAATGATATCGAAGGCAAGATAGTTGTACCCTGCACCTTGAAATGAGTACGATTTCAAGCACACGAGGATCCGAACACCTACACGGTAAACAGTCAAGCCACAACCTCCCATCCCGACCATACCACCCACTTTCGCCATCGGTACCCGCCCCGCCCTTTATTGCAGAATCGTAAAGGCGGTCCCATTGTTTGAAGAGCTGATCGACGTAGGAACGAGCGATTGGTTCGAATTCCAGCATGCTCTTTGGTGAGAATGTGTGAGACACGATTTTCCGTTTGCGGGTGTGCTGAGCACGGTCTCGGGTGTTGAACAAGCCGCGGTGGATGGAAACAAAGGCATCATAAAAATCTGATTTCAAGCTTCCGTTTCCATGGGCGTAGACTATATGAAGAGCGTCTGGATTCGCTATGGACACATGATTCGGTGCCAGTCTAACAAGTGGTCCTTCCCGGGCGTCAATGATATTGCAGTGGCATGTAGACATTGGCACCGTACCGTATTTCTTGTGAAGCTCATGGACGATATCTGAGCGATGCCCATGGCTGCTTACCCAACCCAGCCAAAGGTCCGAAAACTTGGCCAAGAAAGGACCTGGAATACGACGTTGACTGAATGGATCTGCAATGAATGGAACCAGATGCACGAAAACAACGGTAGACAGCACCAAGGTCAGAACGGTAGGAAGGTTAATCCCCACATGGGGGATGTTAGCCTCAGGCAAGTTCATGGTCGTCCGCGCCAGTAATGGAATGGCACTGCAAGGTTTATATCAGTGCTTCAGCGCTCATAGCAGGTTACCGTCCAACGCTGGCGATGATCCACGTGGACTGCCAAAAGGAGCACCGACTCAAAGACCTCTAGCTAGGCCTTGCAAGACCCACTGTCAGATTCGCGAATCTGCTGCGCCCACTGAGAACTAGGTTAGCGGCCACTTCCCCACGACCTCAAGGTTCAACTTCGCGCCGCTGACGACCTCTAACAGTGCCAATTTGCCATTTTCTATGAACGAACCGCCTCGGAGAGGCACGCCGTGGTCGAATTTAAAGGGAAGGCAAGAGCGAAAGTTCTCATAGCCAGTTTCTGGACATTCGTGCTGCCATTTCAGCACAGCGAACGAACACTTCAAACAAAGGCTACAAACTATTGATCACCTGCCAGCCGAAATACCCATGTCCATCGTCAAGCTTGACATCTTTTCACAGCCTGGGCCCGAGCGGAAAAACGAATTGGCTAGAGTATCACGTTGGTGGACAGATGCTCATGGGCTCTTCAAGCAAGCCTTTCTGCAATAGGGGCGCACTTGAAGAGAAGTGGAAATGCACCTCTTCACGTTGTCATTGAAGTTACGCTGTAGTCTCGAGGACTCTATTGTAGACTTGCCTCGTACCTTGACATTGTTACTTCCTAAGCTCATTACTGGCAATCCCTTCATTTCATTAACACCGCGTACAGGAACTATGATGGGGACAGCTAAATGCTGCTCCAATGGTTTGTTTCAATAGAATTTCTTTTCGTGGCGTATCTGACCTTCCTTTCCCCAGCTCGTGCCCCGACTTCGAACACCTAGAACTCGGAGATAATCATCCATCAGATAACTTTTTTTT
>Ga0307518_10001657_pt1 | contig 16439 bp, 10 predicted proteins | sample 25_EM_MG_FD_203889 | JGI IMG/M metagenome (GOLD analysis project Ga0307518, IMG submission 203889) | Populus trichocarpa ectomycorrhiza microbial communities from riparian zone in the Pacific Northwest, United States - 25_EM | ecosystem: Host-associated > Plants > Roots > Unclassified | place...
ATATATAGGTTTTTTCTTTAGTATTGTAATTAAAACATTTCTAATATTAATAGTATTTTTTATTTTTCTAATATCAGTAGCTTGAAGAAATAAAGTGAGTTGGGTCTCTCAGAGGAGAACAAAATAAATTATATATTCTTCTATTGGAATTTATTATAGGATTTAAGATCATTAATTTCACACTAAATGTATCTATTTTCATTTTTAATTTCGATGCTTATTTCACTAAAGTTGGATAGTCGATGGTTGGAGGACTCAACATCTTTTCAATTTTCTTTTTATTAGTACTTTTATTTTTATTCTTCTATATTCCTTTTGAATTATAGGATTTAAGTTAATACATGTACTTGATAAACTAAATCTAAAGATAAATAAAATGATAAATCATTAACGCTAATTAAAAACTAAAGCGAAAACTTGAATATCATCCTAGTAAAAAGCAAATAATGGATATACATGTAAATATTTTATCTTTGTTGTTCTTTTCATTTTAAATATTTTTTTATTTGTTTTGGAGGTTAAATTAGGTTCACTAAATACATGTGATTTTTGTTTTTATAAATATATCATACAAACACAATTGATCGATATAAAATTTAAAGATAAATTATAATAATCTATTTAAAGTATTATAAAATTACAGAGACAATAAAAAAGATTAGTTACTATTTATAAAAAAATTAAATGCGAACAATTAAAAAAAGAAATGAGAGAGAGAGGATATTGATAAAAAAAAAAAAAACATTAAAAAGAAGGAAAAATTGAAGCACACCTCGTTTTGTTGCCCGCCGAAAAAAACATGGAGTAGGAAACAACCACCACAACAACGTTCTCCTCACACATGGAGTAGGAAACAAAAAAAGCAGCAAAACGACGTCGGCCGCCGAAAAAAGGACCACCACAACGTTTTTTTTTTAAGCTGCAACACTGCCTATTTATTTGTTTTACGGCTGCCGAAACACTCATGCTTTTTACAGCATATTTGAAGGACAAGGACATCTTTTTTGAACTCATTTCTCTAAAACGAACAAAATACTTTCCCTTTTCTTTTTATTTTCTTTTTACTTTCTCTCTTTAGAAACTAAAATGTGATAAAAAAAATAGAATTAAAACGTAAAAACCTAAAAACTAAAGATCAAAATTGAAAAAAAAAAAAAAAAAAACCTTAGGAACCGAATAAAAGTTTCTCGCACCTTTTGAACAGTAAAAACAAAAATAGCTTTGCTTGTTTTTATGTTAATTTTTGTCCATTGTTGTTGTAACTTTTCTTTTACTATAACCTAAAATTATATTTTCTAATATGAACTTTTAATTTAATATTAGAATATTTTATGACATTTCAAAACATAAAATCATGACAATATAACGTGGAAGGACAAAATTGAATAAAGTTACATGCTGTATAGTTTTTTTAAGGATAAAAAAGGAATAACTATGAATTACTCTATTTTTTTTTTTTATTCAAGGAAACCCTATTTTCAAAAAACGTACTTTGTGGGTTCAGGTGAGTAAGTAAAATCCCAACTCTTCCAGGATTTATACCCATATTATATTTGTGAGATAATAAACAATAAAACTACTTTTACTTTATTTATTTTATAATAAGCTCTCTAGCCGCAGTTTGACCTTTTGGGCTACCAATTTGTGATCAGTATCAAAACAAAAGTCGATTAAGGAATTTTTTAATACTCTAGGGACCTAATTTTTAATAGAAAAAATTGGAGACATGATAGAGATTTGAGTTATAGGTTGCCTAATTTCAGATTTACCCTAAAAACGAAAAAGCTCAAATATGCGTGAACAGCAGGATTCGAACCTGCGCGGGCAGAGCCCACATGATTTCTAGTCATGCCCGATAACCACTCCGGCATGTCCACCCTTTGAGGAAACGTCTTTAAATATAATATTTATTATATTAATTCAAGCGGTGAAATTTGAACACTTGTATATTTGTAAACACAGCCAAATAGACAATCGAAAGATGGAACTGGCTTGCTGTAGCTTCCTTGAATGTAGTCCATAGCAAGCATGCTTCAAAAAATCTTAGCTAAAAATATTTTTGCTTTGAAGTGATCTTATCTGCAATGAAGATTTTCGGTCACAAATCAGAGTAAACTCATAGTTTCCTTCTAGCCAGTTTGATATAAATGTAAGCTTTCAATACTTGATGATAGATTCCAATAAAGCATTTCTCCAGCAAAATTTGTAGGGATTGGAAATGCTTGCCATCTGCCTTCAGATCTCTAATACAAAAGGAGATTTTCTCAGGTTCTTTGACTACTGCGTTAATATCACCTTGACATCAGAATATGCAGCAAGAACTTTGAATTAAACAATCACGAAATCTTGATATAGTCTCATAGCATCAAAATTAGACGCCAAGTCATCATCAAGTGCCTTTACTTCAACAATTTGCCATTTAATGTCACAAATTGTACATTGATATTACATTATTCATTGTAGCATGCTAGCAATACCTGCTAACACAGAATAACATACAAGGAATTTGGAGGCCAACTGGCAGCTTTTCCTTGGAATCATTTCATCTATTTTGACAAAAAAGAAAAAAAAAGGGGGGGCTTCTACTTGGCAGCAGGAGATTCTAGTCAAACAATCAAGACAGCAGGAGGGAAACCATATCATTGGCAGAATCTGGTCCATCATTATTTACACTTGGTATTATGTTTTCAGGAGACACAAACTTCACAAACTCTCTGAGTTCTGTAAAACTGCAATGCTCACTGTATGGTACTTCGTATCTGGTAAACATACAAGCAAAAATTTCATATTAGTTCAATTCTGAAAGCGAAGTATGATGTGTGTCAAATTATGTCTATCATTGGAGCAGTTGATATATTCCTCAGCCAAAATGATGTGACCAGGTTTTCACATGCATTTTACAGTTTATATAACTCATTAAGCTATATAGTTCCCCAGTAAAAATACATGGCAGGTGGCAACTAAACTCGAATGCAAAATGCACAAGTACCTTGCAAGCTGGCATCAAAGATCTTTCACTTCAAATATTTCCTTCAAATATTTTTCATGAATGAACAGGTAAGATTTTTGAAGCCAAACACCTGAGCAAAATTGTGCATCTTCTATTATGATCCATGAACCACAGAATTGCATTCTCACTCCAGACATGAATCATTTCCTTTTTAAAGAAGATGAAAAGTGCATCACATGAATTTAAATAGTCAGGGACTTGCAGGTTTCATGCTGGGTTATATTAAATGTATTTTGTTTTCCAGACATTTTAAACTGGGTATGAATAAATGGTGGTCATGTTTAAAACTAAAACAATTTGAAGTTGGAGAAAAACAGAATAAGCGCTCCTTCCTCGGCTATTAAAACATTTTCTAATTATTACTCGAATGTCAATGGATACTGTTTACGAGATAGAGATAAGGATATACCTTATAATAGTTCCCTGCTGACACCTTCTCCCTGGAGATTTCTTCTTTCCTTTACCAAATGTCCAGCCAGTGGGGGAGAAAGCAACTATGAGAGTGAATCGACCCTGATTCATAGGAATGTATAAACTCAAAAGATCATACAAAAGCTAGTGGCACAGGCCATGATATTGCCATGCTAGCTCAATAACATAAGCAGCAACTAGCTAAACTAATTAGTGATGATAAGCATGACCAAAAGTGCTTGGATATGAAAGATGTGTCTACAAATTTCCTGGAATAATTAGTTACTCACAAAAATATGATAGAAAATGGAAAGTTGATGTCAAAATCAAGCATGTCAATAAATTTCAAGCTCATACACACGCAAATGGGCGCTCTTGCACAGTACCCCATGTTAGTACGGCCTATGTGCTCATCAATAGAGAGCAAATAAGATGGAATACTTGTACAAAATCATGTCACTTGGAAATCACAATCACCTAATCATACAGAGCACATTGAGGCACTCATTCAGGCAACTTTCCTCTTTGTGCATCTTATAAATTCACTTAACACTTTTCATGCCCTGTATAAATTAACTCGATCGTTGTAAAGCATGACATGCCCCCTCCCTACACATTCACACACACAACTATTTATGAAAAAAATATACCACAATCTTTGGTCACTCACTGCATATTGACTCGATAAATGTTTCAATCTTTTGAAGCTTGCAAGCGTCCACATAGGCACAACATGAATGTGGCTTTCTTGTTCATTTAATGTAATCCACCTCATATCTTCTTCAGGGAACCCCAAGCATTCTAAAAGACGGAATTTTGCCATGTTGACATAAACCTTCTTATGGAGCACACGAGCAACCTCCAAAAACAACCTTTCCTTTCCTTTTCAAAAAATTGAAAAGAAAATATTGCACCAAGTGAGAATAGTGTCTCGTTCAAACCATAAAGAGAAAAAAATGAGACAGTGTGCGTGAGAGGGATGAAGACAAGCTCAAGGATAGAGGGAGAGTAACAGAATCTACCAATTGTATAGCTTCCGATCAAAAAAAGTGTTTTGGGGTTGAAAGCTTCAGCTTGAATGGCCTCAATGACAAATTGTATTACAGCCTCCTGCTTCGGAAAGTCATACTGCAAATAAAAATTTTCAATGAGAAAATTTACCATGTGAGCTGATTCTTTTCAAAGGAAAAACTGGGAAGATGACTGATGCAGGAGCAACTATTGCTTGGATTTAGCCTTTTATGATTCCTATTTTATACTATTTAATTTAGTAGCACATGTTTGCGATTAAGTTTTTATTAGAAGTGAAGTTTCAATTCAGATAAGTTGGGTCTTTTCTAGAATGGGTTTAGACCTGCCCTACACGAACCAAAGGCCCAAAGCTAGAAAACCAGAGATTACATCATTACCAAACATGGACTTACCTGGGCATTACAATATGTAGTATCAAGGATGAGAGTATGGATAGAAGACATTTGCAAAACAGGCATTGTAACCATCTTCTCAGAAAAACGAAAATCTCCCGTGTGTAGCACAGCCTGGCATTTACAATTTTGGTATTAAAATAAGAAATGTTAGGTAAAAAGTATAATATAGCACGGTGTCTTAAAGTTCTAAGTGGACACACCTTACCATTGGGAGGTTCGAAGAGAATTATAATGGAGCCTGGACAGTGGTTTGCATCCAAGCATGTCACATCAACACCAGCAATACAGATCTTTTGGTTGAGAGGTAAAACATGTAAACTATCCCAAGGGATCCCAATCTTTAAATTTACAAGCTTTGCTGTGATCAAGGAGCAGTAAATCTTCCCATGACAGAAAGACCTTGTTAATCCTTGATAATCTGCAAAGACAATGAACATAGTTTCTTGAGAATTTTCAAGCTTTTCATTTAAGTACATTGCTTTGAAAGACCATACAACGATGGGGAATGTGCCTAATAATTGATTGCTAGCAAGCAACAAATGTACTTTATCATCTTTCTAAGACACCTTAAGTGAATGCCCCATGCCATTAGTGACTTCTTGATCGGAGCAGATAAATTGACTTGTTTATGACACAAGGCATGGTTGAAAATAGATGCATACTCAAATATCTTTACAACTATTAGAATTTTCTTATTTAGTTTGCCAAATACAATTATTTTAAGAACTTACGGTCCATGTGGAAGTGAGTAAGAAACCAATGGGAACAATCTCCTCTAAGATATTTGAAAGCATCCTGCCGATACAGAAATTAGATTGAAGTAAGCAATAAACCAAGAAATAACATTAGTGAAGCAAAGGCAAAAGGAATAAATAAATTATCTTCTACAACTCCATTCTGTAGTTAACATCAAAGGTAACAATGACACCAAATAGTGCCATATTATCAACTTTTGAGTGAAAAAAAGGATTGGTAATTAAGTAAAACGAGCAAATTTGACATGAAAAACTATGTTGAATTTTTACTAATGAATGATATATCATTACCACTCTAAATGGTGTCCCTGGTATGCTACACCACAAAGGAATATCTTTGAACTTTCCTTTTTTAGTATAGTTTTTCACCCCTTGTTTACGAACATAGCCTTGCTGACTTTTTTCTGCTCCCCGTTGTTCTTTAGAGATGACACTAGTTTTTTTCTTGATAGGTACAGATCCAGGAAAATAATCCGTAATCAATTTGTTTGCAGTTGGTTTACTAGTGTCATCGCCAATAATTTTAGAAGCCTCTACTTGCATTTCTGCTCCATGGCTTCTCCGTGAACCAACTTCACCAAAGGCGTGTGCATCTCCATGTGCCTCGATTGCGTGATTAGACCCTTTTCTAAGCTCACTAAGAGCATGCACAATCTTCTTCCTAGGACCAAGTGCAGTGACACCAATGCCAAAGAGGTCCTGGAAAGAAGAAAAAAACAAGCATTTACCGGATCATATCCATTTCAGCATAACAAACAGAAATAACAACTTAATGGAGAAAAGTCTAGAAGTCCAAATCACCCCCACTATCTAAATAATCAAGGAGGAAAATAAAATTATGGTTCCACAAATACAGAACTGCCCACAGCACAATCTTTCAATCGCTAATTCTTGGTGTTGATGGTTGTTAGACAGTGTGTTTAGATTATTTTCCTGTCAAGAGCAGTAAACTCTTTCAAACTAGGTTAGTTAGTATTATGTTGTCATTGCAAGTATACGTAGATAGGACTAGGCTCAATCCAGATTGTAAATATGAGAGGATAAGGTCACAGGCTATCCTTTGTAATCTATTTATTCCAAGTGAATACACAGAAAAGATCATCCCTGCAAAACTTTCTTATAACTTAATATGGTATCAGAGCCTCAAATGACCCCTACCAATGCTTTTTAGTCTTCTGCTCTTGTCCCTATCATCCCAATTTCTCAACCTGTTTTCTCGTCTCAACCCATCACTCTTTCACCATTACACTTACTCATAAAACTACATTGTGTGGAAAACACAATTTGAGCCTTTACTCAATTGTCATGATCTTAAAGGGTTCAATGATGGAACCTGTGCAGCTCGTCCTCCTGACATTCCTAATCCTACTACTTCAGTTCTTGAACCAAATCCTGCATTTTCTGAATGGTTCAGAAAGGATCAAACTCTATTCTCCTAGTTTCTCTCTTATATTTCCGAAGAACGTTTTTACTTATGTTGTGGGCCTTAAAGAGTTCTTTCCAGGTGTGGCAAGCACTGGTTAAGGCCTTTGGTTAGAACAGAATACTAACGAAGATAGCTTGAAAGAGAGTTCAACTCTTGACAGGAAAATAATGTGAACACAACGTCTAACAATGATTATATACCCCAACTAGCATTCCCTAAGTAAAACAAAAACCCAACAATTTATTACTTAAAATTAATTTATCATGCAACAAAGTCCAGTAAATTTAAGCATACCTCTTCTGTCAGCCACTGTAAAGTCTCCCAATCAATCTCTTCTCGAACAAAATCCTCTTCATATCTCTCTAAACCCAGATTCCTTAGCCATTTAACAACAGGTGACACAACAACTTTCTTCGGACCACAAACAGGACCCTCCACGCCTCGTGGCACAACCTCAGGTCTGCCGTCATCACCACCAAGAACAACCTGCAAAAAACAAAAAAAATAAAAAAACACATTTACCAATCGAAGTCGTAAAAGCACAAAAAGCTTACAAGAATCCTAAAAACACTCACATATGTAACACTATTTTCTTCTTTATCCAGGCACTCGTTAGTATGAACTAATCGAAATTCCTCGCTCAAATCCGAAATATCTGTCCCACAAAGCGGACATAAGACAAAACAACATTCATCGCCATTACAATTAACCTTAATTTTCTCTCTAGCTTCACTTTCTTCTTCCTCGGTACATAACTTAATTAAGGCATCAAGCTCACTATTTTCTTCGAAATCCTCTTCATTACCAACATTAACTCCACTATAATCCACTCTTGATTTCATTAACCTAGCCTCAATCGAATTACACAAATATCCTCCACTCACTTCCAATTTTTCTTTTTTACCGCTCCCGCTATCAAATTTCTCGTTTCCAACTTTAGAAGAAACAGTACAATCGATGCTTGACTCTATAAAATCCAAACTGCAATTCTCGTCTAAATTGAAGTCATTGGCACCGGACTCAGTTTTCTGATATAGGAGTAGAGAGTTGGGATCTATATTTTCTTTGCCGGGATTGGGGGGTTTCTTTGGCTTTTTTGACGGACGGCGAGGATTGTCAGCGGGTTTGTTGCGGATAGAAAGAGTCTGTTTTGGTGTTTGGGAGAGAGGGATTTGGAAGTCGTCGTCGTCGTCGTCGAGGGAGGAAAATTGGGACGAATTGAATTTTGAGGACATTTTGCTAGGGTTTGGGGGGGCTGAGCTGGTGCAGGTTACTGGGTATGTGCTTTGTTTATGAAAGTAGCGGTAGAGTTTAGAATTTGGGAATATGGGTTTTTGAATTTTTTGGAGCAGAGCATGAGGAGGGAAAGAAGTGAAGCATTTAGTTGAACCCTACAGTGTATAATATATTTCATTTTGGTCCTTACATTTTAAATGTTATCAAGTTTTGTAATTTGTTGCCTATAAACACGAAAGAGAGTAATTATCTTTCTAAGCGTCTTTCACTCACACGTGGATCCAATTTGACATCTTTATCTTCCTCCTCCCCTGTTAAAATCTCAACGTGAGGTCCTTCGTCTAATTTCTTTTCTCGACAACTCAACTCTCCTTTTCTTCTTCTTGTACAAAGAATACAACAGAGCTCAAGTTTCAAGCTGTAGACGACAGGTCATCCATATACTTCTCCTCGTCCTCAAGCATTGGTTATTTTTTATGAACAAGCATTACAAGGTCCGTATGATTTTCTTTTCTTACCTCAATTTTTTCTGAATCTTTGTTTGGCTGATTTAATTTCAAATCCGATTCAGATCTCGAGTTACCAAATCTATTTTCAATGCTGTTTGATTTTTAAAATCAAATATAAAAAAAATATTATAAAAGTGACGTCATTCCTAATAACATAATCTTCATAATTTTTATTTTATTTAAAGGCTATGTTGTTGGAAACATAAGTTTGGTAAAGGAAGTATCTTGGTGAGGTTTGTGAGAATTTCATACTATAACTAGGCTTTTCATAGTTGCATTCTAAGCTAGCAATTGGCGTGCAAAACAAGTCCCTTGTATGAATAAAGGATTTTTCGATTTTAAAGCTAATAAAAAAGTTAAAAAATATAAAAATGATGAAATGTGTGTGAAAAAATAACATGTGGTCGAAATTACAATGTTGTATATAAAACATGAGATTAATGAGGTCAAATGAGCTTCTATACCGGTAAGAAGTGATTTATAATATTTATAAATATTAAAGGTCACATAAGCTTATTTGATGAAGAAAAAAATAAAAGGAAACATTTTATATCATATAAAATTGAGTTATTGATTGATGTGTCACGCTTGCTATTAATAAATAGATTGGTGATTAAAAGTAAGTCATTAATAAAGAGAGTGACCAGACTTGCTATTAATAAATAGGTTAGTCATTAAAAGTAAGTCATTAATAAAAAGAATGACTAGACTAGGAAAGTGGGTGTAGTCATTCTGGTCACTCTTTTTATTAATGATTTACTTTTAATCACCAATCTATTTATTAATAAAGAGATTGACTAGACTAAGAAAGTGGATGTATAATCAAATTTAAAGATAATTATCGATGAAAGAGAATAGTATATAATCAAGCTTAAAAATAACTATTAATGAAAGTAAAAATCAAACAAAAAAACGAGTGCAAAGTTAAGTTTATAGATAATTAGGGGTGAAAAAGTTAGCCAATTTGAGAAAAATTATTTATTATCAAGAGATGGTGGTCATCAACCAATTTATAGCTCAAAGCACTTTCCCATCATCACATGAACCTCCCTAGCCAAGAAACATATGTATAAATTGCATATCTTGAGAATAAACTCCTAGGATGTTTATTGCAATTTCATTATTTTTTATAAGACATTGTGAAGTGCTTTTATTTTATATGTAAGCTCCTAAGAAATTCTAAAATATATAAAATTAAAGTTAAATTAATAACAATTTATGTAATTACTAGAGAAAATCACGAGGACAACACACTCGCCTTGAACCACCTTCATCAATCATCATTCCAATGGGCAGTAATAGGTTCGTAGGTCGTAAGCAAAACCATTCCAAACGCCTTAATATTGCTTTCAACATTCCATGAAAATGTTTGCTCATCGATCGTCTCTCAAGATTGTTGTAATTCATATTTATTTTCTCTATTCTTCCCTTTAAACGCAATAAAGAACGAGGATATTGTAATTATTTTTTTGATATTAATATTTTTATCTAGGGGTGATCATTTTCGGTTCGGTTTGGTTTTTTTTTTTTAAAATAACCAAATTAAATTTTTTTAATATAAAAAACCGAAACCGAACCAAAACCGATTCAAACCGATCGGTTTCGGTTCGGTTTTTTAGGACAAAAACCGCTTCAAACCGGTTTGGCTTGGTTTTTCGGTTTGACTCAGTTTTTTTCTGTTTGACTTGTTTTTTTTTCGGTTTGGGTTCAGTTCGGTTTTTTTAGTTTTAGGCTTATAAAACCGAACCGAACCGACCGGTTTTTTTCCAAATTTTAATCGGTTTTTTTTCATGGTTTGATTTTTTCGGTTATTTTTTTTCTTCTGATTTTCTCAGTTTTTTGATTTTTTTACTCACTCCTATTTTTAGTATCACTTGATCCTTCAATATCTTGAAACAATAAGCAAAGAATATTAAAAGTATATCTATATATTTCTAAGTCACTCCATGCATGCAACATCACTTGGCAATTATCATGCCACAATGTAGGCTATTGGATTATGTCTATGTAGCTCCTTTATCAACCTCAAAATATGCCTCCAAATGACATGCATCAATACTAGTCAATATTTTAAATGTTTTTCCCTTAAAATGTGTCTAACAACACCTCTATTGAAAAATTGATGAGTCATTACTGTTTTTATCATTATTATATTAAGAAATAAATTTAGTAAGATAAATTATATTCTCTTATTAATATATACTAATTATAAATATAATATCAAACAAAATATATGGCAGCTTTATTGAGAATCATGGATATTTAATATATATATCTAATTAAATTAAATAATTAACTTTGAATTAGTTCTCAAGCAATAAAACATATAGAAATCAGAAAAAATACCAATAATAAAAGCTTTTTATTGGACCAATATTAACATTAAAATACAAGAATTAGGAGAGCAGACGCAGATAAGATTAGATATCCCGATAATTTACTTATTGTGTTATAAAAAATTATCTTATATTTCAATAAGTTAACTAATTACTCGGAAATTAATAGTTGTGAAAATGAATTATAATTTAATAAAACAAATTACTTGTCATGTTATAAAAGGAAAGTACTTTATTTAAGTAATAAAACATTCATTTTTAAGTGATTATGAACTAAAAAGTATAAGCACCGTAAACTTCATCTAATTAATTTCGTAAACTTGAAGCATTATAATTATAGTCCTTTCAAATAACCATAACGAACAACTATGTAATTGATTGTAAATGTATTGTCTCCAAAATATGTCTAGAGGCTATAATTGAATTCTTCTAAAAAAAGTCAATAAATAGATTCAAGAAACGATACGACGTCGTCGGAGATTTTGTTTTCCGTTGGAGAGCCCACAAAAGAATAAACCATTAAAACAAAATAGAAATCGGCTGGCAGGAATCGGAGATTCCCTCAATCTTGCTCCCCTCCTCCTCCCTGTCTAATTATTTTACTATATAGCAAACCTTTCAAACCCAGATCCCAATCAAGCATCAGCAATCGCAGGAGAGACTAAAAGGTCAGCCACCAACGTCACTTCCTATGCTCTTTAAAATTTAGCAGATACTGAATCCGCATTGTAGCAATGTTTTGATTTTCCTTTTTTTTACTTGCAGGAGGTCTGTATCGATAATGTCAGGGGAGGAGAGATGGTGCGTGGTGACTGGAGGCAGGGGATTTGCAGCCCGCCATTTAGTAGAAATGCTAATTCAATACGACTTGTTTTCGGTTCGTATAGCCGATTTGGAACCCCAAATTACCCTCTCCACGGAGGAGCAAAATGGAGCCCTCGGTCACGCCTTGAAATCTGGCCGTGCTAACTATGTCTCCGCCGATCTCCGTGACAAACCTCAAGTACTCAAAGGTTACATAACCACCATCTCGATTGATTTTTAGCTAATTAAGTAATTTCAAGCAATCTTTTTATTTTTATTTTTATTTTGGTTTTTTCAGTTATTGAAGGAGCTGAAGTCGTGTTCCACATGGCAGCTCCTAATTCGTCTGTTAATAGCCAACAGCTTCACTACTCTGTCAACGTTCAAGGTTAATACCTCTTTTTTTTGCTGCCTTGATTTGATTTATGAAGTTCCTGGTTTATTTTATTTTATTTATTAGGTCCCCCCCGCCCCTGTAATTTATGTAGGAACAAAGAATGTAATTGATGCATGTGTGGAGCTAAAAGTGAAGAGGCTTATCTATACAAGCTCAGCTAGTGTGGTTTTTGATGGAATTCATGGAATCATTAATGGAGATGAGTCATTGCCTTATACAGATAAGGTATTGGCAATACTGGTATTGTTCGGTTGAATTTGATCTGGGATTAATGAATTGTTTAGTGGAGATGAATCTTTTTCTTCTTCTTTAAACTGTCTCAGCCTCTCGATTCGTATTCAGCGACTAAAGCAGAAGGTGAGGCTGCGATTCTCAAGGCCAATGGTACTAATGGACTGTTGACATGTAGTTTACGGCCTAGCAGCATATTCGGCCCTGGAGATAGGTTGTTTGTTCCATCTTTGGTTGCTGCTGCAAGGGCTGGGAAATCGAAGGTAAATATTTCTTTTAAGTAAAAATGTGATATAACTTATTAGGATTTTTAAGAGATAATGTGTGTGTGCAGCCATGCACAGTGCTTGACCAAATGCTATTTGAAGATGATCACTAAGTACTACAAAATTCATGGATTGTTTCTGAATATCTGTTGGTTACAGGTTTCTATGAACTTATTAAATGTCTTCGTATAGTGCTAGTAGTTGGAGTGGAAGAAATAAGTGTGCTCTAAATGAAAAGTCAATGTAGCTTTGAAGGAGGTTGAACTTTTATTGAATACTTTTTCATGCTTTTCATGCTAGTTTCCTGCAGTCAGATTATCAGTTTGGATGGCTAATAAAGTTATGTTGACCTGAATTCTTATTGAAAACCATGCTAATATATTAGATATGATTTGCAAAATTTTATTCTAGACCAAAAATTGATGTCCATAGCCATCAAATTATGTTCCATACTCTCTTTTGCATTAGCCATCTGCCATGCACATATTTAAGTTACTTTTATTCCCCGTTGCTGCAGTTCTATGCAGTTACTGATGCATATGTGGTATGTTTCTTTCATTACATCCAATGCTCATCTTTCTTCCTTTATTATTGTTTGAGCAGTTCATGATTGGTGACGGCAATAACATCTACGATTTCACATATGTTGAAAATGTGGCACATGCCCACATATGTGCCGATCGAGCTCTAGCATCAGAACAAGAGGTTGCAGAGAAAGCGGCTGGGCAGGTGCCATCTTTTTCTGCTTTTCCATTTTTCTTTCAATAACATGTGTGCACGCCATTAACTTTTCTTGTTATCTCTTCTATTCAGATCTATTGTTGTATATAACTAAAGGATTGCAAGAACAAAGTTTGAGTCAGGAGATTATTTAATTTTCAATAATTCTATTTCTTATCTGCGAAGAGTACACTTGCTGCTTATAACTTCTATCTCGCGTTTGAGTCCTGCAATCGTATTCTAGTTTTGTAAGTTCATTCCATGCATGAATTGACAGAAAGACACTAGTTTGGTTGGTACTTGCATGCAAGATTATATTCACAATTTTAGTTGGAGATGCTCTGGCCAGTGAGATTTCATACACACTGCAAATGGGACAGATATCAATATTTATTTGGCTTAAGAAAATCAGGTGAAGATAATTGGTCCTTGTCTAGCTGTGTGCAGATAGTATCAGTTCATTTTCTGCAAGTCACATGGCAGAGATACATTAATAAGGAAGATGGATGGCATGACTAAGAGAGAATACAAGGTAGATTTGGTCAACTAATTTCTCTGTTGAAACCAGGCCTAAGAAGACAATAGCCACATTTGTCCATGAGGACCATGACAGCATATTCTTGATACGCAAGCCTCTACCTTGGCTGACAAGCCAAAACTTTTAAACCTTCCTGTGTCAAAGTTGGACTGAAAGTGGCGAAGTCACCTTGAAGGCTTGAACCTTCCTGGTCACTTTGATTCAGGAAGACATAAAGATCGAAGTGCATCATCTACATCTCACCCTTTGTCATGTAGGAAATTGATATGTAGGATGTCATGCAAAGCCATATGAAGTCCTTGAGAGAGCCCTTTACCTGTAGTCTAAAGGAAATCCCCTTTTAACTTCTAATTCATATGCTGTGTGATGATATGAAGAGAAATAATATCTTCTCGATGCTTTAGCATGTTAGCTTTAACAAGAACTTGTGCGACTGCGACATGGTTCATATCAATCCAGATTCTGAAATGCTTCAGAAAATGCTGGAAAACAGAATAAGTGAGAAGGTTCTTGAGTGAAATTGGGAGAAGGTCCTGATTATTCCATGATGTATTGCTTTCTATTTTTTTCTCTTAAATCAGGGCAGTGTCAAGCTTTGAAACTGTTATTTTCATGCTGACGTGATCCGGAGATTGTTTATAGCTAAACTAGATTAGATTTGCAGGCATATTTTATAACCAACATGGAGCCCATAAAGTTTTGGGAATTTACATCACTTATATTGGAAGGCCTTGGCTATGAGAGGTACTCCTTTTCTCTTAACTCTTTTCATTCGCCAGTTGTGTCCAAATGCTTATTTATATCTCATAGTTTGATCAAATTACTCAGTTGTTACTAAGTGTTTGCTTTTCCTTTCCTTTCTTCCTAGTTTTGTTATCCTGATTTTTAACTGTTTCTCTCTCTAGTTTTCAACAAATAAGATGATTTATGTTTTTGCCTTGGCCATTGTGCACATTTCTTTCCTTCTGAACCTCCACATTGGTCATATCCAGTCGAGTCTTCCTTGTCTTGTATTAGGGTGTTGATTTTAAGTCAGTCTAGAATCATATGGCATGCTTCTTAGATGCAACCTATTTCATATTATTAAAAATAGATATGGCATATTGTAATTGAATGTAATGTAATAAAGGAAGGAGATGCTACTTCTTTTCTTCTCCATCCATTCGATTGCATGAGATTTCAGTACCTTCTTCCCAACATAGCATAGCATTCTGTATGTTTTTTTTAAATAAACAACTGTTATTGTTTTTTTTTGAGTTGGGGGAAGGAAGTAGGAATAAAGTATTTTCTCTCTTTTAATTATGAAAATAGAATTTCTTCATAAACAATGCAATAATAAATGTTTCATTTTAATTCATCATGTCTCCTTGTATGCAGGAAATTAGAAACAAAAATCATTGTCTCCTTGTATGCAGGAAGCTAGAAACAAAAATCATTTATGTATTTGCTAGTCCACAATTTCTGCTATCTGAATTGTTGTAGTTTGCAGACCAAGAATAAAGATTCCCGCCTTTGCTGTGATGCCGATTGCACAAGTGATAGAGTGGATATATAAGATATTTGGCCCATATGGGATGAAAGTTCCGCAGCTGATACCTTCAAGAATTAGACTACTCTCATGCAGCAGATCTTTTAATTGTTCAAAAGCAAAGGATAGACTTGGTTATGCACCTATTGTACCACTTGAGGTTTTCCAACATCCCATGACAATTTGCTTTTCTGCATGACATGATCTAGAATTATTTGGTAGTTTTCACAAACTTTTGTTGAGATTTGCTACACCTTCCGAATAGTTTATACAGAACCTTAATTAGATGTTGCTATAAAAAATTAGATTTAAACCCTGCATTAAGTGTTAAATATTTCCATTCTAGTTTCTCAGTTTCTCTTACAACATTGTTATAGTAAGTTTAAACACTTCGAATAGTTATTCTAACTAGTTTGAAAGTCCATCGCAAGAAAAAATATTTTTATATGTTTTGGGCATTCTGAGTTGTTCAGATTTTGTAACACCATCTTACCTGTCAGCACAGCTCTCTCTCAAACCTGAATGTCAATCGATAAATGCTTTTATCCTTACTAGCTGCTCAGATCCCATTGTCACTGTTGTTGCAGTCAATGTAAATGCTTTGTACTGTTATTCTAACTTGCTTGAAGGTCCACAGATACATTATTCTTATTATGTTTTGTGCATTTTGAATAGTTCAGATTTTGTAACACAATCTTAGTGGTCAGTACAGCACGCACTCTAACTTGAATGTAGATTGGATGAATGCTTTTACCAACCAACAAACATAAACACCAATTCAAAATGCATGCTATACTACCTTTTTTAATTCCACTACAATTGGATTGGTAATTTTTCTTGTGGTA
>Ga0307518_10001658_pt1 | contig 16434 bp, 19 predicted proteins | sample 25_EM_MG_FD_203889 | JGI IMG/M metagenome (GOLD analysis project Ga0307518, IMG submission 203889) | Populus trichocarpa ectomycorrhiza microbial communities from riparian zone in the Pacific Northwest, United States - 25_EM | ecosystem: Host-associated > Plants > Roots > Unclassified | place...
CATTACTATATAAACTACCAAACTCCGGCCTAGTAGTCCTTAGATCAAATCTCGACTAAGATACTCCTCCCTCTGTACTACCCACTATGCTCTCCTAATCCATCTGTTCACCTGAACTCCTGAACTCCGGCCAACTCCGGTCTCTGTCCTATCTCGTCCCCTTGGTCCTATGTCCGCTCCTAGCAAGTCTCCTACTCGCACAAGGGCAAAAGCCACCTCTGTCCCAGACTCGATGCTAGACCTCTAGGGACTTATCCCACCTCTGGGATGTCCTTTGTCCGGACAAGCTGCGATCAACTCCGGACCACTTTCCCGCGGTCCGGACTTACTCCGCAAAAACCCGGACTTACTCCCAGTGCTTCTCTAGTGCCCGGACTTCATCCATATGACCCGGACTTGATTGTCCACACTAACTAGCACCTACTAGTGTCTGGACTTACCTCCTCATTAGTCCCCTGCATCCCTGGACCTTCTAGTAAGATCATTGAGGAGAACCAGTCTTGACAACGTCCTGCCTCGTTGTACCCAAACAATACAAGGACGCCATTGTAGATGATGCCATTGAACTTTGTTGTCCCAGATGTCACGAACTAGGAGATCGGGAAACTGGAAGTCAGGGGAAAAGGGCATTTCGCCCTTACTGGGCAAGTCTATTTTACTTAACAATTATTTCTGGCTGATTTTCCATTTTCACTCAGGGTTTTACGACCAAAAATGAAAACGGTGCACAAGTGCCCGTCTTGCCGTCCAACCCTTACATCCACACTCACTATGGGATGTCCTCCCGTAGTGAGGTAAATGATGATCCTCTCGCCATCATCCATCTGTATCTCACCGGCATGGATCCACACAGGTCCCCCCCACGCCTTGTTTATGATTCATTGCACTCCTATTTTTGCCCCGACAACCTCCTCTTCTTTGAACTCAAATTTGATGCTGGGACTCCCAGCAGAGAGGCCAACCATTGATCGAAGATGGCCAGTTTGGTCACGCAGCTGCGGTGTGCTGAGTTTTCCTGTGTCCTCCTCTTTATTACCACCCATAGTGAGAAAAATTGAGGTGACCTCTTCGTAGGTCACCATGTCTGTGGAGGGCATGAGTGTCCGCTGGGTGATGAAGTCATGAAGGTATGTCAGGTTTTTTGTGTTGAAGTTCACAAGGCTCATGTGATGCTTTAGTTCTTCGAAACAATACTGTGTGGAGGAATTATGCCATTCCTTAGTGGTGGCACAGTCGTTCTTCTGACCTGTGGTTGGGTTGTGCAGTTTGAGGACTCATTCATGAGTCTTCAAACAGCCCTCCTTCAGTAGGTCTTTTTTTTTCTCTACTATTTCATTACATTTCTCATACCCACTTCTCTAGGCTTCCTATTTGCAATTGCATTGCTTTTGTCACCCTGTGCTTCCAGGCACCTCTCACCAACATTTTCCTCCTCACCTTGTTCAGGTCGAAGATAATCCAGTCAATCAACTTCCCTGCCAGCTTTCCGCATGCGCTGGAACGGGACTCAGAATTAGGGGCCCATACCGACATTATGCATTTCTATTTCAACCACTCTTCACCTCCCACCGTGTCCATGACATGTGACAAGTATGTCTGGTGGAATGCCAACATGCGACCATACGGACACAACATACCCTTCCTTTGCCCCATGTGCGCCTCTGTCTGACCATGGGCAACAACTACTAAGGAAGGGACAACCTGGAATATTCAGTGCTCGAACCCTGATTGCGGCCTCAATGCTGACAAGTCCCGGTTCCAACCAAGGGCCAAAATATCTGGGGAGAAGCTGGCAGATATGACATTTGTGATGCCCACCAATAAAAGGACAAATGGTTGGTTTTCTATTAGGGTAGTGCAAGTACAGAAATCATTTGCATAAGTATTGTTGTGCATTATGTTTTTAAATGATATTATGATATTATGCTATATTAGTTATAGTACCTCGGCAATTTCATTGTACACAAAATATCACAGGTTGTGACTCAAACAGTGAGTTGAAAAACTTGAGTGACATGCAGGCGACATGAACGGCCCTGGATGTGGGACGGAGTTGTTGAGTGGCCAGGCTGATGTGCCAAGAGGCTGGGCGGATGCTCTGAACGTGTCAAATGATGCTGAATGGCTGGGATGAGCAACGGTGACAGCGCAAGGGGGGTGGGGTGGCAGTTATGGAGGCACAAAATGCAGCATTGAGAAGACAGATGACATCAGAAGCCATGCGGGCGTCCCAAGCATACACTTGCAATCGCACCAGAAAACATTGGAACACACCAAAAGGGATTGAAACCGCCAGACTAACCTAGTTGAAGTGCAAGACGGATTCCAGACAAGTTAAATGGGTCCAGAATCCACGCTGACATGCCAAGTGTGCATACAAATGTGCACAGTGCTGGGGACGGAAACAGCTGAAAACGAAGACAGAAACTCGAGAACATGTCAAACGGAAGCGGGAACGCAAAACGCCCAAGCCTACGAACCAATGGAAAATTGTCAGTGTTTAAAACGGGGACGTACACGTACCGCTGGACATGTCGATTGACACCACACGTCAAAAATTTGCCTTTGGACGGCACTGCAAGCTGGAGACAGTCAGCATGTGCATCAAAGTTGAAGAACGCAGGACAGTGACTCACCTGTATTGTCCGGGCCACCCACCAATCATGCAGAGCGTCAGTACAACGTTGTTAGATGGCGACGATGACGACGAAATGGCTTACCTAGAGTGCATGCACATTACATATACAGCCCAAACTTACAACTTGAGACGTGCCAGTAGGGCTATTGCACCCAAGCGTTGATGTGGAAGGATGAAGATCGAGCCTATAAGCGTTGGTTGAGCACTGGAGGGTCAGAACACATACTACATACCTTGGATGATCCAACACAATGCGGTCGATTTGGAGGTCGAACACGGCATCACAAATCCCCGCACCGATGATATGGCCAAACATATGTGGCAGTGTACACATTCCAAAAACGGAAAGTATTTGATAATCATCCTGACAGCCACATCGTGTGCACGACTTTGCATAACATAGTACTAGTAGTACTAGTACACTGTATCTAGTACAAGTTGTTAACCTGACAGCATGTATATACACATATGTTTTGTATGCAGTGACTATATATTTACATGTATATATTATGTTACATTCCACCCATCCCTGCTAGTGTTTCTGCAAGAGTGTCAATCATGCAAGCATTCCTGGCATGCTGAGTAATAACAGCAATGACTGGTCTAAAAACAGCAAGTATTTGGCATCACACAGAACCTTTCATTGAACACAATGCTATCATTGATTGAAACAAAGTATGTCAGAAATTGGTTTCACAAGGAAGGTCAAAGCCACATCTTATCACCAACCTCCAGCCGCCAATGAGCCATTGTCACGAAGGTTTAGAGGTGGAGCACAAATGTTGGAGTTTCCCAGAATATGTCACGCCACAAGTGCATCACTCCTTAGTACTTCCAAGACCATCTACTAGTACCTCGGGCATCACAACCACTGTTACCCACCAGCATCCATGCTTCCCCCTACTACCCTTGTTGAACATAGCCAAGTATGATGCACAGGCAATGGTCCCAGCATGAGAGGTCAAATTTCAGAGGTACGACACAGTCGTTGCCACAAGGTATGTGTGATTAAATTGCAGCATATATGCGCTCAATCCACAAGTTTCTTGGCTTCCTCCTTCATTATCTATTCACCCTATTCTCATCAAAATCCCACATGGACAGAGACTATACTATGTATGTGAATTCTGTGGCGAACACATCAAGCTGACCGGGACCGTTATCCTCATCATACCCCCTCCTTCCCCGGTGCCATCGTGTCTTCAGATCGTCTTTTGCACACAAGCCCAAGAAAATCCTTCCCTACAATGGAATATTCCTATTGATGAGACTGAACCTGACCCATGGCAATTCCATCCTGCACAGGGCCAAATCTTGCGCTACAAATCTGACCGTGTCTTCAGGACGAGGCCCTTAAAGGGATAGAATCTCTCATACATGGGCTTGGAACCCACCTCACACAAGGATTGTGGGTCGATACACACGACTATGGGGATGGTCGCTCAAATCTGGCAGCAGCCCCAGTGCAGCTCTAGGTTTTTCAAAGGCATGACCAGCCCTCGATGGCTAAGCAGGACTCGCTCGAATTGAAGGGAGTATCCTTCATAGCTAGCCCTTGGGATGATAGGCGAAACAAGGGTGATCCGTTTTGTGTGACACCACAGGAGCGTAAGCAAGTTTTCGGTGGGATCTGGTAAGTTGTAGGACTGTATGTGCTTGGCTCAGATATAATTATGTTGTCTACAGCAACTATCATCTCGTTGGCATTAGGTTTATTTCAGGATTTCGGCACCCCTCGGGAACCAGGGGATCCTCCCGTCAGCTGGCTTGAAGGTGTTGCAATCATGATCGCAATCCCCAAACCACACATATGCCTGCTTCGTCACCTTGATTTCATGCTCAAGTTGCCGGTCTCGTCATTCCTACCATCGGAGAACTCATTATGCATCACCCAGACGAACACATTCGGGATCAGGAGGACACTTTGACACATTATTTGCTATCTTGTGTGATGCCACCCCACCTAGACTACGATCAGTCCCTTTCCTGGAGGGTAAGCTTGTAATTCTCATATTTGTTATTATACTCACCTGACTGCAGAGTGGGCATTGCCAGACAAACTACTGTACTCCACTATATCTGCCTTGCTTTGTATCTCCTTCCTTAACTGGGACAGTGCCACCTCATCATTGATGCAATCGCTCCCTTAATTGCACAAGTTGTTGAGGAAATCAAGATGGCAAGTTGTAGGTATATCTTCATAGTACACCAAACCTAGGCTAATTTATTCCCCCAGCCATTGTTGGCCTAACTCAGCTAGCTTCTTCTGTCCATGGCCCCCACTGCACCATGACTTCAACAATATATCCTTGAACCACCTCATAATGGCTTATCCTGTCGCAATCCCTTGACAGTCTTGTGGAAGGCCTTGTTTTTGAACCTGTCAACTGCCAATGGCTAGAGATTCACCAGGAGACGGATGCTCATGCTGATGTTGACATTTCTACATTTTTATTCTGCAACACTTTTATCTCTTGTTATATTGCTGCTAGGTGTTCCTTTAGCGGATACTTTTTTGTGTGCTGCGTCATGGAAATGCAGTGGACCACACTTGCTCAATCACTCATTCCAATCCCTTCAGCGGGAATCAAGTATGGCGTACTCGTTAAGGAAGCTGCTGCTGCCAACAGAGCACAGTTGAATTTGATGAAAACTGCTGCGCAGAAATCGGCCATGGGTGCAGAGATTGCAGAGGCGCTATGGTCGACTGTTAAGGGAGCTTTGCAATGCTTCAATGATCTCCTGGTTCAAATTGAAAACATGGAAATGGACCCACCGGTGGATACATAAGCTTGGGAAACCATGTCAGAGCCTGGTATGTCTGTTCACAATCTGCCCAGAGGTAATCTTTTGAAATTGCCACAGGAATTGGGTTTGATATGCTGTGTTGCCATGGGAGATTTCGATCCCGAGCTCTACACCCAGCTTGGTCTGCTTTTGAGTGACAAGGCACCGGTAATTGATAACCTTGTTCAAGAAGCGGCTTTGAAATCCACCACAGTACTTGTGCAAAGGTTCGTTGTCAACTGCAGGATGGCATTCACGACAGCTTACCCCTCGGATAGTTTCCCTGAATTTGGGGGGGAATTGGCCCACCATCTGCGCCGTTTTGTTACCTTACCTTTACCAATATTGGAGTTTGCATTCAGTACGGAGAAGCAAGCTCCATCGCCATTGACAGCTGCAGCGAAGTGTTTTTCATTATGTATCAAGGTGAGTCTGGCGACGCTTGGTGACTGCAGCTGGTAATTGTTGTCCAGCTCACTCCCGGAAAAGATTCAATCACGTCCAACATGTATGCTAAATTACATTGCTGCAACAAGCAAGGAAATATCTGATTCATCATCACAACAGCTACTAAACAATCCACTTTATGGCTCATCCTTCAAATCATCTGCTGACCATCTTTCATATTGGAGTGAGGAGAGACGCTCCGATGAGGAGAAACACCTCATTGGGGCAACTACTATATCGATCGTTAGTGCTCGCCTTGCACTGGAGTTTGACCAGGAGGAGGCAACAAAGTTACCGATCTCAATGCTCTTGCAAAGATTGCGAGCAGCAGAACCAACCGTTGAGGCTGCAATAGCGTATAATCTGGTAGACCTTGCACTTGTTGCACCCAAAGATGCTTTTGTCAATATCATGCGCGCTTTCTCGTCAATCAGCTGCACAGCCAATTCGGACAACCCTAGGTTTTCAAATAATACGGTCAACTTCTTCCATCATTTCTCGTGCTATTCCACTGCTCACATTCCATGTCCAAATATCGATGGCACAGACGAGGCTTACCTGAGAACTTGATCAGTGACCTGATCTTTATGATGTATATCTGGAAGAACTCCTTACTCTATTTGCTGACAAGGGTGTTGCTATTCAAAATACTGCGTCATCAGGTCATCTTACCAGGTTAGTCACTGTCATCTATCTGCTGATGCTGATTAAGCAAAACATCTCAGACAGACATCGCTCTTGTTACCCATTGGGGAACTTAATCATGCCGATTTTGCTACACATGTCAATGCATCACCTGAACTGATGTCGTCCTTCAGGAACATGTCAACTCTGAAATGAAGGATAACTGCGAATTTTCCATTGACGGTTTTGTTCAACTCACTTCCCACCATCCTGTCTAAGACTGACTATCACACTGTGTCAGTGAGCAAGACTGAAGTGTCATCAGAATTTTATACTGCCAATGTATGTAAGACGGAGGCGTTTACTACTGAGTTCTACACTGCAGAAATCTGTCATCGATTGAGTTGGTCACGGCAGAGAAGTGCAAGGTAGACGTGCGAGCACTCAATGCGATTCGAAACGAAAAGCCTGCCACAGAAGTCGCTGCGAGGTTATGCTGGCATGATTCGGCACCTTAAGGGGAAGGAAGGGTGTATTCTCACAGTCGCTCAAGTCAGTGTTGCTTCTTGCTTATCATGCTTGGTGGTGAATAATCCTTTGTTAGCTACAATGACCCATTCTACCATCCCGTCACATGTGTCCCAACGGACAAGGAAGAGATCGACTGTGCTACAACCCATGCTTGGCATCTCCTTATACCCCATACCCTTGTGCTTCAAATGCTATTCAGTCTCCTCCAAGCTGCTCGGTCTTTGAGTTAGCTTCATACTGCTCACCAACGTGTACAGGAAGTGGTCATGTGTGACATCATGCTTCTGGAAACCGGAGAAATTATCTCAAGCGATGGAATATGCTTATATTGGATGCAAGCGCTGAGTGCACAGATGGGTTGATAATCCTACATGAAGGCCGGCCACAGGATCTGTGAGCAATGCCATGGAGGCTGCCAGTGGATGGCGAGCCGTGTGAGTGTGAGCAGGAGGCGGCGGAGAGTGTCCTGATGGCAGAGTGCACGAAATGCTCAAGATTTTGAAAGAAGTCACGGATGTCGACAGAATGGCGAGCAGCGATGCGAAGGACTTGCAAGGGCACCTGAATGCTTTGAATGTGTTGGGTATGTGTTCAGACTATCAAAGCAAACAACCAGAGTCCCGAGATACATCAATGGGATTGAGAAGCCACGAGAGAGGTACAGGCAAGCGCACATGCATTGCCAAGTCAGAAAAGGTCGTCCAATGCCGGTGAAACGTTGCCAGAAATTAGGCGAGATGGACGGCATTGCAAGCTGTAGAGGCAAGCCCATGGCCACCCTGAACAAACTAGTGGAGCTCCTGATCCCAACAATTGAGCCATATGTCGATGACAGCGAGACGAGCGCACACGCAGTCTTGGAAGCATACGTTGGCAGGCGTGAGTGGGGTCCTGATGAATATTGCACACGTCACGTCATCTTGTCCCAGAATGGAATTGCTGCAGTCGACGAGAACACACCAGTGGAGACAACTGGTATTGACATGGCGCAAAGGAGAACATCTCACGAATTGTCATCTTCTATGCCAACCAAACACTGCATCGCGATTTGCTATCGCGATTTTTTTCTGCTGGGTGCCTGCTGACCTTTCTTTGACTGATGGAGAGGTAGTATGTGGTGTCCTTTGCAGTAGTGACCAATATCACTTACCATCTGTTAGGTTCCCTTTGAGACATGGCTCCCATTGGTATTGTTGGAATTGCTTCGCCTCGACATCCACAAGGTTGTCACAGACTGTCACAGGGCTGGCTTCACTGTCAAGATGTGTACCGGGGATACATCCTTACAGCATGCTCCATTGCACTTCAATGTGGTATCTTCACACCAGGTGGTGTCATCATGGAAGGGTTGGTGTTCATTAATACGTTACCGCTTTCAGACGAAATATATCCCCTACCTTGACTCGAAACTCACTTGTCGGGAGACTTTGGATGGTAATTTGGCAGCCAACTTTCATTATTGACTGCTCTCCTGTGGCATACAATGAAGTAGAAGCTCTGTCCACTTCACACTTCGGTATCCGTGCAATGTTGATCAAGATCACAGCGCGGGTTGACCAAGAACTTGCCCCTTGGAGCTCAAAGGCCTTTTAATCCAAACAGCTTGCGAATATGAGACATCTGGTATACACCCAGGCATTTTGGCAGTTGGGTGGACAGGTTGATCAAAGCGAGTGGGCGAAACTGGACAAACCAATGAGCGCCTTTGCAGTAGGAGGAGATCTGCATTTATGCCATTGATGGCCCAACCCAGTGCTGGAGGGCCTTCGTCCGGAAACTGATAACAGGCCTCAGATACCTACAGTCATCGGTTTGGAGAAGGCCTGATGAGAAGGACTTTTACATCCGGAGAATGAGCTCAGCGAGCAATTGGCTGGGAAGGAGAGTGCACTCGCTGCCATTTGTCCAAGGTAAGTCCCACCTCTACATGAGGGGCTGAGTTCTGCATCACATATGTTTCTCCTTTCATGTCTGTGTCGGCACAGCTCAACGAGCTTCAGTTGAAAGTGGAGTATCTCGACTATGACAATAAAGATGGTATCATTGCCATGGATATTCTCAGTGAGCAGAACCAGGATGCCAAGAACGAAGATCATTATTGAGCCCCGGGGCGCCTAGATGGATGCGACGGCAGATGATAAAGAGAAGCACAAGTAGGAGAAGATGGCTCTGTGGCTATGTTTGATGCTGTAAGTCACTTCTCATTTGTGCGGAACACAGCCATTCATCTCTAATTTAACAAGGGGCATCCTCGCAGCAGGTGAACAGCTTTGCCAGCTTCTTGCTAGGCTCGATTCTGTGTACTCTTGAGGCAATGCCATCTTCACGGGGGCAGCTCAGTGAGGAACAATCAACAATGCGGGAGACCCTTGACCGGCCAAGAGGAAAACAAAGTGATTACGTGTCGCCGTGATGAGCTTGAGGCTCGCTTGAGTACTGTCAAAGCCAAATACTATGAAGTGCTCCTTGGTCAGTCTGATGACTATGCATTGACCTGACTGTTTACGCCATTAATGTGTAGAGAAAACTCGAGGCCAATAGACAGCAATATATTGCACATGTTCAACAGAAACTACATGGATTCTGGGACTCCTCAAAGGGATCTCTATTGCATGACTGTCCACATGCCCAACAAAATTTCTCTCTGGAGATCATTTTGAGTTCTGATCAGGCCTCGCAATCGGCGATCAAGACATCAACCTTGGCCTTAATTACTTGCATGTTGAGCACCAACTCATGGAGTAGCACACCCATTTCTTCCAGATCTATAATGGTTTGAGTTCCTTCGGACAGTGTTTGGGTGTCACTCTGCTCCAAGTCTGAGCTTTCAGCGAGCCTTTGATGCTTTATTCCAACCCATACTCGCACTTGTGCTCTGCTCGCTTCACCTGAAGGAAGGGACTTCTTTGAGTATTAAAGTTAGAGAAGTACGTTGAACCTTGTCACCCACCACTTTGGATGCTGACTGTGCCAGAGTTCAGAGTCTCATTCATCTCCGGAGGACTATAGGTTGCCACCATAATTCTACTGTCTGTGATTATGGTAGCAATCAAGGTCAGGACGCAATCTAAATCCAGTGTCAACCACACTTGACATACCTTCAGCATCAATGGACATTCTCTTGAAAGGTATGGCCCTTGTGTATTAGGTATAGATTGATGGCCAGGCTGCCATGGTCTCCCTCTGCATTTAAATGGCATTCTTTCAGGTCGCCAAGCTTATGCAAATATCATCGGTTGAAGATCTTACGAGCTTTTTTCGATGACATCACCACCTGCTGGTGCAATGTATGCGGTGGTGTTTGGTATGGTCAGGGTACAAGTCCGCTTAGGGAGGCTGTGCTGAGTCAGAACTGACCTTGGGCCAATGACTCATATGTCAAACTAGGACGAGCTGCTGGAGCTCGTTATCTATCTTTTCATTGTGGTTGCTCAGAATGCGGAACCTCTGCATCTGGGCACAAGATTAAGGTTCACTGTCGTGCTTGTGGTGTGCTCACAAGAACATAGCCACTCACCCCAAGTTTAGAACTCTGTGCAGAGGTTCAAGTTTGACACTTCAGGTTTGCTCAGGCGAGCGTACCGCCACCTTCTGCCACCTTGATCTTACCACTTGCCCTGTTCTGGATTTCTGAGCAGAAGGAATGCGGTGGCTGTGCTACTGACACTATAGTAGCCATTGGTTTGGTCGTGTGAAAGTGGATCCAAGAGCTATAAAACCCAAATGAACAACCAAGATTGATTCACTCCCAGCTACCACAGCCATATGGCAGGCAGTCTGCAGTGGCCCAATGACTCTGCTTCCTCTGGATCCTCAAGTCTGCAGAAGTGTGGGTCTTCCAGCGCATTGGAGCTTGGCCCCAGGAAAAAACCATACGTTATTCATACCTTCTGCAACATCCAGACTCTACTCACCAATGGCATTTCCCTGATAGGTGAGCAGGCTGACGCACCCGAGGAGAATTTAACGGCTGCATGAGTTGTAATTAACGTTCCACTGTCAACATGACACTTGATATGTTTGCGCAGCGAACGCAAGGAATATTCAGCATTCCGTCAGCTTTTGCGAATGGCGCCTGGGTTGGAGGATTGCCTTATGAACTCATCAGAGGAAGAAGTGATCCATATTGCCGATTTGGTACATCGACTGGACCTACTACCCAACAATATTGGTGCTCACGATTTCTGTCAGGTTCAAAAGGGGGTTAATGGGGCCCGCGCTGATGACACAAAGGGAATGAAAAGTGCCATAATAGATTGGATTATGCCCAAAGGACAAAGCCTTAACCCCCATATCCCACGCAACGTCAAGTCTGGTCATGGTTTCTACCATGAGCGCACAGGGGCACTCCTGTGTCCGGCAGGCCTTGATTGGAACCACTCTGAGTGAGTTCACATCTATATACCGTCCCCAAGTAGCTGACCACATTGTATCCAGAACCAGGGCCAAGCTTGTCAATGGCAAGATTCAGGTTGCAGGGGACCAATGGCCCGTGTTCTTGTATGCTGACTATTCATACGATCCAGAAGACCCTTGGAATGGGCTTTTGTGCAGTGGCCTTCTTGTCGCAGTAAGGTCCCCGCTTTTTTTTCCATTTCTCTGCTGACAGTTTTCACAAGGCATTCAAACACACCTTCACTTCTCCGAGCTCTGTTGACCAGGAGCCCAAGGCCAGATGCACCACGCCCACTGGCAATTACAGAAAAGGATGACACCCATCAGAATCCGCAGGGTGGGCTATTCGGAAAGGCCAAGCAACACTACCATAGAAGAGGGCATTGATAAGATATTGCAGAAAGAAAGTTGCGAGAAGGTCCACCAACCTTACCATGACTGCTATGAAAGACAAAGTTGACCGAACATAGCAAGGTGGTAGTCTCCACAACACACCCCAACCCTACCAGCAGTTACAGTGAAAGATGGGCCCGATCGATTATCGCAGGGTGGTAGTCATGTGAAGGCCAGCCAATCCTACTGGAGGTTGTTGTAAAAGATGACCTTGATCAGACATTGCAGCGCGCTGGTCATGAGAAAGCCCGCAAACTTTACCAGTGGCTGTTATAAAAGACAAGCTTGATCAGATATTGCACAGTGGTACTCTCGATAACATGTGGCAACCCTACTGGTAGAGATGGCAAAAGACGACGACGAACAATTGCCTCAGAGTTGTAGTGATGGAAAGGCCCACAAACCTCACCAGCAGCTGTTGTGAAAGGGGAGGCTGACTGGACATCATGGCATGGTAGTCTTGATAACCTGTGCAATCCCTGCCAATGGCTATGGGGAAAGTCAGAGTTGAACAATTGCATCAGGGTGGTGGCGATGAGAAGGCTCATAAACATCACCAGCGGCTGTTGTGAAAGACAAGGCTGACCGGACATCGCAGCATGGTAGCCTCGATAATTTGTACAATCCCTGCTGGCGGCTATGGGGAAAGTCAGAGTCGAACAATTGTGTCAGGGTGGTGGCGATGAGAAGACTCGTAAACCTCACCAGCGGCTGTTGTGAAAGACGAGGCTGACCGGACATCGCAGCATGGTAGCCTCAATAACTTGTACAATCCCTGCCAGCGGCTATGGGGAAAGTCAGAGTCAAACAATTGCATCAGGGTGGTGGTGATGAGAAGGCCCATAAACTTCACCAGTGGTTGTTGTGAAAGACGAGGCTGACTAGACGTCGCGGCATGGCAGCCTCGATAACTTGTGCAATCCCTGCCGGTGGCTATGAGAAAAGTCAGAGTCAAACGATTGCGTCAGGGTGGTAGCAATGAGAAGGCCCGTTGTAGGGGGTAAGTCCCTTGAAGGCATGAAAATGGGTGTCCGCCCAAGGAGACCTGGTCTGGCTTGACTAGGAGAGCTAAGGAGAATAGAGTGCAGGAGCACGCTTGGAGGTTCTGGGAGTCGAGAGCAGAGTAGGGGTGAGGAGTGCAGCGAAAAATGCGCAGGGAGTGCGCAACTAGGGAACAGGGAGGTTGCCTGGAGCATGTAGACACGCGCTAGGGAGAGCTGGGAGTAGCAGGAACCACCGGAAATCGTCAGAGGACTGAATAGGGTCGTCAGAGAATGAAGAGAGAGTGGCAGGACACGAGAGAAAACGATAGGGAACAGCAGAAATGACAGGACTTGCACTTAGACACTCAGATGGGGGCAGAAAAGAAAACTCCTTATTTTTGTGAGGACTAGGGCTATATACTGAAGCCTAATCCAGGGGGAAGGGTGCAAGCGACCCGAAGAGAAGGAGAGAGGATGACAGCGCTAAGAGGGAACGTAATACTAACATAATGACAGCTGTCAGGGATGCTAAAGCAAGAGGAAGGGCTCAGGGACACAACAGCAGAAGCTAAAGTGACAGGGAGAGAAGCGGAGAGCAAACCCTATGTAGTGCGACCCTATGTAGCGCGACCCTATGCATTGCGACCTGATGCAATGTGACCCTATGGAGTGAGACCCTAGCAGGGAGAGTGACACGACCTGATGCAACGTGACCCAATGCGATGTGACCCTACACAGTGAGACCCTATGCAGTGAGACCCTACATAGGAGAGTGACCCGACCTATGCAGCGCGACCCGATGCGATGTAGTAGTGTGACTCAATGCTACTCCGAGTGACTGAGACACTCAGGAAGGGATAGGGATGAACTACACATACAGGACCTTCGCAGGACCCTATTGGGTGTACCAAGCTGCGCATCGGAGAGCTCTCGTGTGGGTTGGGTGCGGGTGGCTGTGCTGAGTAGCGCGAGCTAGTCCAAACAGACCCGAAGCTATTCCGAGTGATCGCGACACTTGCAGGAAGAGGTAGGGAATAGCTACTCATGTGGGACCTTCGCAGGACCCTATCGGGTGTACCAAGCTGTGCATTTGAGAGCTCTCGTGTGGGTTGGGTGCGGGTGGCTGTGCTGAGTAGCGCGAGCTAGTCCAAACAGACCCGAAGCTATTCCGAGTGATCGCGACACTTGCAGGAAGAGGTAGGGAATAGCTACTCATGTGGGACCTTCGCAGGACCCTATCGGGTGTACCCTGCTGTGCATTGGAGAGCTCCCGTGCGGGTTGGGTGTGGGTGGCTGTGCTGAGTAGCATGAACGAGCTCGGGTGAACACTGATCGGTATATGCGCACCTAGAGATGCGTGCATCTCTAGACCGTAAACCTCACCAGCAGCTGTTGTGAAAGACGAGGCTGACTAGACATCACGGCATGGCAGCCTCGATAATATGTGTTAACTCTACTGGTAGTTGTGGCGAATGATGAAGTCGATCTGTCATATCCATACTTTTCCAGTCGCAACTCTGGTCTAACCATGGCCCGCCTGACCTCTCCTTAGGCATAGATGCAACTCTGGATCTAGTCTGGCCATCTCCAGCCCCATAGCTGCACTCCAGCTCAACTCTGGTCACTACGTCCATCTCCGCCTCAGGACTAACCCCTGTCTTCCTACAGACAGATCCGTGGTCTAACTCCTCCATGTCAGACCTGTACCTACCACTAGTCACTACTCCAGTTTCAGTCCGGCCACTCCCTTAGCCTTGTCTGCGATGTAGCCCAACTCCAGCTGGTACATCCAACTCCGGCTCAATTCCACTCCTGCTCCTGCTCCACTTCCTCTGTCAGGTCCACCAAAGGCTTAGGACATTTCCATGTCCAACTCTGGACCTTCCTCTGGCTACTCTGCCCTTCCTCCACCTGCACACTCCCTCCGCTCATGCACTCCCTCCGCTCTTGCATGACCGGAGGAAGTGCACTTCCTCGAGTCTTGCACTTCCTCCGGTCCCACTTCCTCCGGTCCTGGACATCGCTCCGGACTTAACATTAGTTAAGTCCACCTCCAACCCTTACCTGTCCTCTTCCAACCTAGTTCCCTTTACCTACTTGTCCCTGCATCTGCTCCGTCATCCCTGTAACACTAGTTCCCCATTTCTGCTCCCGCTCCGGTTTATTTTCCTGTCCCTGCTTTATTTTCTTGTACCTGGTTTATTTTCCTGTCTGCTTCTGCTCCATCCCTTGTCCCGAATAGGGTGTTTACTTGTCACTGTATATACTCACCTCTAGTTCTCTTTACTATATGAACTACCGTACTCTGGCCTAGTAGTCCTTAGATCAAATCTCGACTAAGATACTCCTCCCTCTGTACTACCCACTATGCTCTCCTAATCCATCTGTTCACCTGAACTCCTGAACTCCAGCCAACTCCAGTCTCTGTCCTATCTCATCCCCTTGGTCCTATGTCCGCTCCTAGCAAGTCTCCTACTCGCACAAGGGCAAAAGCCAACTCTGTCCCAGACTCGACGCTAGACCTCTTAGGACTTATCCCACCTCTGGGATGTCCTTCGTCCAGACAAGCTGCGCTCAACTCTGGACCACTTTCCCGCAGTCTGGACTTACTCTGCAAAACCCGGACTCACTTCCAGTGCTCCTCTAGCGCCCGGACTTGACTCTCTGCACTAAGTAGCACATACTAGTGTCTGGACTTACCTCCTCATTAGTTGCCTGCACCCCTGGACCTCCTAGTAAGATCGTCGAGGAGAACCGATCCTGACACAATTGATTGTTGCATGATAGTTGTTCCTTCTCATGACCGCCTTGATTGTATCTCAGATAAGAAGGTACATACTTTCCATGCCAGAAAACTCACGTGGTGATTACATAATTTGGTCTTTCAATGTATCATTCTGGTACATCTTGGAAGTAATTTTAGGTATGATAATGGTAGATAATGGTAGCTCAGCAATGGTCTTACTCTCACTGATTTCCTGATGTCTATGGCCAAAATAATTTGTGATTCTTCAGCTTTCAATACCCTTGCCATCCATGTTGCCGCCCCACGCATACAACCATCCGGTCCCTGATTATTTATAATATCCATTTCGATCGACTTCGTTGTTTGAGCTGTCATATACATCAAATTGGTTTGAAATCAGCCAAGCAAGTAAATACCTTTTTCCAGCTGCACCTCAAATATGTCCATTGATTTTGGATCAGTAGCCCTATTCTCCAAAGCCAATTTCTCTTGCTGTGCCCAAAGCTCATGCAACTCAACCAGAACCCTTGTATCAAGCTCTGCAAATGCTCCTTCCGCGGACATGAGTGCCTCTTGAGCATTCTTCAATTTTCTTTTCAGGGAGATGGCTGTGCAATATGTCGTTGGCATACTTCACCCAAAATCTGCAAGATATTGTGATACCACTCACGCATCCGCACCATCTTTAAGAAGTTGTTGTCATTCATTTGAAAATCAAGCAGCTCCTGTCTATGCGGCATTGCCATTCTGCAGGCCGATGGCAAAATGATGTTAAGAGAGGACCAGAGAGTCTCCATAATTTCACCATCGACGCGGCCTACACCAGAAATGAAATTGGGAGCATATCGGGTGAAACATTCTGCCTTGTGACCATGTACATGCCAGAGCCC
>Ga0307518_10001659_pt1 | contig 16431 bp, 16 predicted proteins | sample 25_EM_MG_FD_203889 | JGI IMG/M metagenome (GOLD analysis project Ga0307518, IMG submission 203889) | Populus trichocarpa ectomycorrhiza microbial communities from riparian zone in the Pacific Northwest, United States - 25_EM | ecosystem: Host-associated > Plants > Roots > Unclassified | place...
CAGCCATACTGGTAGTCATTGACCGACTATCAAAGCAAGCCATATTCATCCCAACTCACGATACAATAACTTCCCCCGAGCTCGCACAGCTCTTCCTACTCCACGTCTTCGCTAAGCACGGCGTACCCGCACATGTAACGTCTGACCGAGGCTCAGAGTTCGTCTCGCACTTCTTCCGATCACTCGGTAAGGCTTTAGATATGAAGTTACACTTCACTTCGGGCTATCACCCAGAAGGTGACGGACAGACCGAGCGAGCTAATCAAACACTCGAGCAATACCTCAGGATGTACTGCAATTACCAGCAGGACAACTGGTCGGATTTACTACCTCTCGCCGAATTCGCCTACAATAATGCCCCTAGCGCTACGACAGGTGTCTCACCGTTCTTCGCGAACAAAGGATACCACCCGAACCTCGCTGTGCACCCCGAGCGCGATCTCTCATCGGCTCGGGCAAGGGAATACGCGGTTGACTTAGAGTCACTGCATGAGTACCTACGTGAAGAAATGGCTGCTGCCCAAAAAAGGTACCAAGGCCCTGCTGACGCCAGAAGATCACCCGCACCCGATTTCAAAGTCGGTGATCAAGTATTCGTCAAAGCCAAGTACTTTAGGTCTACCCGACCATCAAAGAAACTCTCCGAGAAGAATCTCGGTCCCTACCCAATAATCGCCCAAGTCGGCACTCTATCGTTCACAATCCGTCTCCCTGACTCTATGCGTGCTGTCCACCCTGTCTTCCACGTCTCACAGCTTGAACCAGCGACACCGAACACAATACCGAATCGGTCACAACCTCCACCACCTCCCATCGAAGTCGACGGCGAACCCGAGTTCGAGATCACCGAGATCCTCGATTCGAAGTTTGACCGACGTCGACGCCAATGCCCACTCCTCTACCTAGTTAGATGGGCTGGTTACGAAGGTACCGACGAAGAAACATCTTGGTTGATCGCGACCGAGCTCGGACACGCATCAGAACTCGTGGCCGACTATCACCAGGCCTATCCAACTAAGCCAGGCCCCTTAGAAAGCCTCTCACGCTAAGTCTTTCAGGTCACCGAACGAAGTCTATTGATAGTGTACAAAACAAAGTCAAAAGAAAAAAGAAAACTAGAAACAATTACAAGTACTTGTCCGACTATTTACTCGGACTCGCCCTCTCCGTCCTCTTCTCCCATCTCTTCGTTCTCCCCATCTGTCTCGTCCGACTCCTCCTGTTCCTCGCTCTCCTCGGGCTTCGCCTTGCCTTTGCCCTTTGGGTCCTTCGCGTCTGCAACCCTCTTCGTCTCCCAGGCGACGCCCTCTACCTTGCGACCGAGCTTCACCAGCTCCCTGGTGTTGCGGTCGATCACCGCAACGAGTTCCCCGAGTCGGCGGTCCAAGACCAGCGCGACTGGGTCTGGCCGACTCGATGGCCCAGCCACCGAGAATCCCCCCATCGCCGCCTCTATCTCCTCGGTGCTCGCAGCATCGGCAACCATCTTCTTCGTCCTCTTCCTCTTTTCGCCTCCCCTCGGCGACGTGTTAACCTCCGCCGCCTTCTCGCTCTGCTTCCTCTTGTCTCCGCTTGTCGACCTCTCCATCGCTGCCGTCGAAACCTCGAAGGTGCATTTGATCTTCGAGCGCTGGCACCGACCGCACGTCGGTGTGCGCGCACCATCGGCCAGCTCGTACCCGTCGCTGTTGCCACTTCGCCTGCATCGGTCACAGGGGGGCCTGAACCCCATTATGCCCGTGTTGGAACGGGCAGTGACCTGACGGGGCTAATCAAGCAGTAAGTCAGCAAAAGGTAAAAGGAAAAAATTATCGGCCACGCACCTTGGGCTTTGTCCCCAAACGCGCCTGCATCTCCTCGCCCGCCGCCAGCGACGCGGCCTTCTCTCTCGCCCTCACCTCCGCTTCGGCCTTACGTCTCACCTCGAAATCGGCTCGCGCCTTTGCCTCGGCGACTCGTTTCGCCTCCTCTTCGGCCTTCCGTTTCTCCTCAGCGATCCTTTTCGCCTCCTCCTCAGCTTTCTTCTTCGCAGCCTCCTCTGCAAGCCTTCTCGCCTCTTGCTCGGCCGCCTGTTTCATCAGTCGGTCTCGTCGTCGCCGTGACTGCTCGTCGAACTTGGCGATTTGGACTTGAATCGAGTCGGTCGGTTTCCCTTCCAACTCGGGCGAAGCGACGCGCGTCCAGTCAACGTTGTTGCCGTTGTTGCCAGAGGACATGGTTAAGAATCAAGGATGTTATATGAAAGAAAGTGTTGATGGGTTGACCGTCACCGAAGGCCAGTCTTAAATATGCCCTAACCGATTTTCAAACCCAGACAATGGTCACGCACAATCGGTGTGGAAAACGCATTGCAGCCTCGTGGGCTCGGCCCTAAGAGGGGGATACTGTCACGACCGTGACATCCGATCACCCTGTACCCTATTGTCCGATCGCGTCCACGCGTTCGCCGTCTGTTTATAGTATGTACTCCCCTTTTCTGTTTCTCTCTATCTGTCTTGTAGCGCCACCGATCGGTGAGCGCGTTGTCCGATCTGTCTCTCTGTACGATTACCTAATATGTTTCCTTTCTTGTTTCCGGTCACTATATGTTCCCATCCCGTTCCGTTACTAATACATTATCTATCGGTAACCCGGTTATCGCACTTACTGTACTTACTCAGCGCGCAGCGCGACTGCGCTCGTCGTTCGTCGGTAATCCCGACTCCCCGTACATCGCCTCATCCGTTCTACTTAGTATAAATACCTAGATACTCGGTCTGTTGTAGTTTCAGTTCGAATATCGAATAAGATACTTCCTATCTGTTCTCCCTTCGTGCTCTCCGTCTCTGCCCTTGTACAAGTACTCGGTCGTTGACCGTTTACCCTCGGACACTCCGTATAAACCTCGGTCGGCTTTCCTATCATTCGGGAAGCGCGACTACGCTACGTAGCATCTCGGTCTTACCACTAGACCAACCTCTGACCCCCAGACCCCTCGTAAAGATCAGATCGGTGAAGAACCGGTCTTGACAAAGGTTCTGTACTCTATAAGGGCTCCTAAGAAGGGTTCTAGAGCACTGTTTCATTCGTGTTTGTTGCGGGATAGCAGGGAAGTGAAATGTGAGTAGCAGATTTGACATGTCCAGGGAAGCAAGATGAATGACAGAGGGAGATGGATGTGACAGGACTCTGGGATGAAAGGATCATATTCAGAGGACTCAGGTGACACAGAGACGTCCAGGTATGAATTTTCAAGTCTAACGATAGACTTGAGATGACCAAAGTATGTGCATGATGCAGGACTGACGAGGAGAACATGCTGACCAAGAACGAGAGGGACTGAGGGAGCAGGCTGGGAAGATATGTACCAGACAGTACACAGGAGCTCAGGGAGAGGCTGTCCAAAGAGCAGGACATAGTTGAGGTCTGCTGCAATAGCGGAGAAATGTTCCAGAGAAAATGCGGACTCCATAGTGAGTGATGAAGCAAGTGTCTAGATTGTGGGTGGAATATCTCCGTGGGAAATAAACAGATTTACATCGGAACTTGACAGGCAGATAGATCACGGTCTAGGCTCCATGATGGTATAGTCATGTGATTGATAGCTTCAAAAATGGCAGAGTTATTCAAAATATTGGAATGCCAGCACTGGGCACCTAAATTTGACATTTGGGCACTAAAAATGATTCTTCTCTTTCTCCTTCGTTTCTCAATTGTTTCTTCTGCTTCTTTGGTTGTTCTGGTATGGGAGTTGGACTGCAGAAGGTTGCATTCCTCTCTCATACTGACATGATCATCATTCCTTGGATTCTTCTGCTTCTTGGCAGTTCTTGTGCGGGGAATGGCTGCCAGGCATCAGCAGTCATCTCTTGCTCCAGGATAGTAATTCTTGTATGATAGATGGCTATGACGAGCTTGTATTCATTCTTCGCATAAGGATAGTCATGACTTTGTGTGATATGGATAGCAAGGGCTGTCTGTATCCCTCAAGTCGGGACAATCTTTCAACAGATCTTGGGTGTGTTCTTTGCATTAGTTTCATTGGCTAACTTTCTCCATGTCCACAGTACCAAACACATTTGGTGCATGACAACGCATATGTGATTGCAATGTGTAAGCATATATTTTACTCCAGGATTGTTGACTCACCCTTGTTCATAGTCGTTGATCCAACCCTCCATCTCATATGGATGGAAGAACATTGGAGTTCTGCAGAAGTGGTTAAAGTATGCAATATTGTATTGGAAAAGGTCAGTTCTTATTTATTCTGAAGTTCAAGATATTGAACCTACTTAGATGACAGAGTATCGCAGCTGTAGGTCTGTAGCATCGATAATGGACTTTATCCAGCAAGTGACAGCCCTGTGCCCATCCCAGCCTCTACCAACCAAGCTCAGCTCTGTTGAAAGTTAACCAGCATGTGTTACTGGTACTTCAGTGTGTGACCACATGATACTTACATAAGCATTTTGAGTGCACTATACACAGTAGTTATTTACATTAGTCCCTCAGTAGCTTGAATATCTACTGAGGGTAAGCAGTCCATACACACTCATTTTACACATACTAACTTGTAGTAGTCACTACAGGTATTACTCTAACTCAGTAGCTTGAATATCTACTGAGGTCACTACAGTTCCTTCCTTCTCCCTTCTACAGGCTGGACCCTCCCTGTGCAGATTACCACCTTCCTATAAGCTCCTGCTATGGGTTACCTACATTGCAACTGCAGCAACCAAGCAGCTATAGAAAGGTGGTGGTCTGCACAGGGAAGGTCTAGCCTAAGGAAGGGAGAAGGAGAGCTGTAGGTAACCTCAGTAGTCTCGCAAGCTACTAATATATTAGATATACCTGTAGGTAACTACAAGGTATCAGTAAGTAGGAAGTAGTCAGTAGGAATGGTACTCATCCTCAGTAGTCTGGCAAGCTACTGAGGGAACTATAGTAATAGAAACTACTGTAGTGTGATGTATGCTTATGTAAGTATATAAACAAACCATAACAGTCTGTTTATCTCCAGCAGCAGTGTGCAAATGGTTGAACAAGAATTCACCTCATATGCAACCAGTATCTGTTCTCCAGAAGGCACAGACTCCATCTTGTTCTGGGCAGTAAGTGATGACAGCTTTACACTGTTATAACATACTGACTATGTGAACACAGATGTCATGTTCTGCATATCCAATGCTTTACCAACTTTCTATGGACTACATCAGCAAAACAGCACTTTTGGGATACAGACACTACAGACCACATGACTTGTGTACAGGTCTGTACAGCCTGTACAGACTCATCAACTCTGTACAGCCTGTACAGACTCATCAACTCTGTACAACTCTGTAAATTCCTAACTACTGACACTATTGCTACACCTTTACTACACTTTTGACTACACTTTTTCGTACAGTTTAACTACACTTTTTTACTACACTTTTACTACGCTTTTTTGAACACTTTTACTACACTTTTGACTACACTTTTACTACACTTTTGACTACACTTTTATTACACTTTTACTACACTTTTTTGTACACTTTTACTACACTTTGGGGTGCACTTGTTAGCCCAGTCATGACTATGCCACTTAACCTAATCATAACTATGCTACTTAATCTAATAATGACTACCATTCTTAACCTAATTGTGACTACACTACTCCACCTAATCAATTTACAAAAAGTGTAGTAGAAGTGTAGTAGAAGTGTACCAAAAGTGTAGTAAAAGTGTAGTAAGAAGTCCACCAAAAGTGTAGTGAAAAGTGTAGTAAAAGTGTACCAAAAAGCGTAGTAAAAGCATAGTAAAAAGCATAGTTAAAGTGTACAAAAAAGTGTATTCAAAAGTGTAGTCAAAGTGTACAAAAAGGTGTAGTCAAAAGTGTAGTAAAAGTGTACAAAAAGGTGTAGTCAAAAGTGTAGTAAAAGTGTACAAAAATGCGTAGTGAAAGTGTAGTGAAAGTGTACCAAAAAGTGTAGTAAAAAGTGTAGTGAAAGCATAGTGAAAGTGTAGTAAAAGTGTAGTAAAGTGTTCCAAAAAAGCGTAGTAAAAGCGTAGTAAAAGTGTACTCAGTATACCAAAAAGTGTGGTAAAAGCATAGTAAAAGTGTAGTAAAGTGTAGTGAAAAGTGTACAAAAGTGTAGTCAAAGTGTAGTAAAATGTGTACAAAAAATGTGTAGTATCCATTAGGAAATATTGTGTAGTGTTTGTATTGTAGTGTTGATTACCAAAAATGCATAGTATCAATTAGGGAATGTTGTGTAGTGTTTGTGTTGTAGTGTTGATTACCAAAAATGTGTAGTAACAATTAGGAAATGTTGTGTTGTGTTTGTGTTGTAGTGTTGATTACCAAAAATGTGTAGTCTCACTTAGGATGTGTTGTGTTGTGTTTGTGATGTAGTGTTGATTACCAAAAATGCGTAGTAGTTCTGCTGTGTTTGTGTTGTAGTGTTGATTGCCAAAAATGTATAGTATCAATTAGGAAATGTTGTGTAGTATTTGTGTTGTAGAGTTGATTACCAAAAATGTGTAGTATCAATTAGGATGTGTTGTGTAGTGTTTGTAGTGTAGTGTTGATTACCAAAAATGCGTAGTAATTGTGTGGTGTTTGTGTTGTAGTGTTAATTACCAAAAATGCGGAGTAGTTGTGTAGTGTTTGTGTTGTAGTGCTGATTACCAAACATGTGTAGTGTTTGTGATGTAGTGCTGATTACCAAAAATGTGTAGTATAATTGTGTGTAGCAAAAGTGTAGTACCAGTTGGTAGTTGGTACTGCCACTGTGTGTCCAAAATTTGACTAAGTGCCCAAAAATGCCAAAAATGCGATATTGTGGACACTGTTTGTCACACCTCTTGCGCAACATGGCAAACTTGACCAAACAGATGCCTTTTCCTACTATGTAGGAGTGGGCTCAACACAACAAAGGTTAGTGCCGGAGCTAATGGTAAGTTTCCTACTACCAAAACATATTAACTTGTCTGACAATGCTACTAATAGGTTATTTCACTACACAACAAAAGTTAGTGCCGGAGCTTGTTGTAAATTAACCAGCACACATTACTAGGTACTTAGGCACATGACCGCGCAGCTTACATAAGCCTTCCTAGCGCACATACACAGTAGTATTTTCCTATTAGTCCCTCAGTAGCTTGAACATCCACTGAGGGTAAGTAGTCCTTTACACATTCCTTTTACACATACTAACTTGTAGTAGTTACTACAGGTACTATTCTAATATAGTAGCTTGAACATCTACTGAGGTTACTACAGGGTTACCAATTTCCTACCACAGCTTCTGTCCTCTAGGTCCACTGCAGCAACCCCCAACACACTTTTTTCAAGAGAGCTAATGGTAAGTTTCCCACTACCACTACATATGATTAACTAATAATGGTACTAATAGGTTATTTGACTATGGTTAAACACCACTAGAGGCTATTAGCCTGCCAGAAATTGACAATCACTTTCAACTCTGTAAGTAGTTTGTCTCACTTGATCTAGCTTGTCACTAACTCAACTTTCATATAGGTTAATTGCTTTGAGTGGGTAGTTGTGATTAGGATTATATTATGTAGTGTCTCTAACTACACCATGTATGTAGTAGTTAGTAATTGCTAATATATCTGTTGCTTTATATGCTAGTATTTAAAGTGCTATAAGAGTTTGAAAAAGTATGGTAATGGCATTACTATTGTCAATCCTTGTGTATAGCCCTTGTGCTAGTCCCAGAAACACTAGACCTGTACAAATGGGAGGTGTTTGTATAGGTCTGTACAGAGCAGTACAGACTCTGTGCACTCTGTGAAGCTCTGTATTAGTGGGAACCTTTCTGTGGGCTCTGTGACTCTGTACAAGTCTGTGTGGCACTGTATAGGGAAGGGCTGGTTTGCTGATGTATCTTCCTATACAGGCCTCCTCAGTGCCCTGTGAACGTGTCTTCTCCTCTGCTAGCAAAACCATGATGAAATGCCACAATCACATCAGCCCAATCCTGATGGAAGCAATTCAGATGACAAAGTTCTTCCTCAAGAAAGAGCAGCTCAACTTTACAAAGGGATGGATCACATCGCAGAAGGATATGCAGATTGTGGTCACTGACAATGACCTCCTCACCACCATCGTTGAAACAGTGCTCAATTGTGATTCACTCACACACCAGATTGATGACATCATTGGGGCAATTGGTGAGGATGAAGGGGATGAAATGGATGATAATCTGTCTTTGTTTTAGGCTACATAATACTTAGTAGTAGCATCTGTCACTTCATAGACTCATCTGATTTTTGTTGAGTCGCCAGCTGCATCTGTAATGAGCTGGTGGTACCATGTTTTATGTTTCACTTGTGCATACAAACAGCCTGGGTCACCTGTCCTGAAGTTGTGGTATACAAGTTGTACTTGTGGGTCTGATATCAATCATATACAATGTATCATGAAGTGTCTATGTGGGGTGGTGGATAGTGGTTGTATACTAGCTGTGTGTGCCGTTGTCATCATTCACATTACCTTGCTTGTCAAGGTTTCTGCCGCCCCCATAATTCGTGGGAATTGTAGCCCCTGTGGTCTGTGCCACACAGATACAAACAAGAGCGATTTTCCTAGTAATGCTAGTGGCCACTACTATACTGTGCTGTCAATGCTATCACTATCTGAGTCAAGGCGTTCTCGTGTCCCATCCCATATCTTTCCACCATGTCATTGTTTTGGCATTCAATTCCTCAAGCCTGTCATCCTCTGCCAAAAGCTCAGGTTTGTGTGCTGCTTGAAAGAGTTGATTGTTGAAATCGCGCAGGAGACGAATTGTCGAACGCCCTGAACTCTGTGACAGTGCGACATACAAATTGAATAAATTCAGCCTGCCTGTTGGTGGCGTTGCGATGTCCACCAACACAGTTGGGATCGTTTGGCCTTGTGAGCGGTAATCCGTAAATGCATATGTGGCTGTCATTGGAAACTGACGTCGCTTGACTGTATGTGTGATCGCCTTGCCCTCTGGTGATGTGCATTTGATTCGGTACGATCTGGTGGCAGGTTCTACTGGTATGGTGGATCCTTCCAACAGAATGCACACCGGAAGTTGTTGAAGCTTGATGGTAGCATGAAGATCCGAAACCACAGGCTCGTCCGGGCTCAGCATGATGTCAAGGTCTGTTTCGACGTTCTCAGTGACCATGACCTTCATACCAATAGTGATTTCGATGACGTCGGGCAAGTCCTGGTTCCGGCGTTTCTGTTCCCCTTGTGCACTGCGACCAATTGCAGCAGCATAGCGTTCAGCCAATGTCAGTGGCTGTCCCTTAATCCTATGCTCTGCATAACACTAAAAAACAAAGCGTCGTGACTCGTTGCCATGTTTCTTGAGTGTGGCCTCGTTCCAGAGGCGTCAAACAGCATGACGTGGCATCACAAGGGATGTGTTGTTCCATGGTTCTGCAGAGAAATTAACATGTGCTTCAGGTTTCACGATGAGCAAAGTGCGCAGCATATCAATATGATGCTGCTGCACGCGACCATAGCAGAGGTGCTGGAGAAAATTGCACCAGACCTCGTCGGTAACCCGCATCTGCTCTTTCAGGATTACGATGGTGTTAAATTCCTCATATATTGCCCTCCCAAGTTGGCTGGATGCTGGATCATGTGGTTTGCAGTCATAGTAAAGTGCCTCATGTGGGCTGACTGCAACAGGGGGAAATTGGTGAAAATCACCACACATGATGACAGATATGCTGCCGAACGAATGATTCGATACAGGTTGTCCTTCGACCATCTTGCTGACACCAATGTTATGAGAAAGCTTGGCAAGAAATGATTTTGCAATCATGGACATTTCGTCAATGACCAGGTAACGGATATGCTTCCAAAAGGCTTGCAGCTTTCCTCTAGTCTGACCGGTGGGAATATCATCAGACCGAGAGATCATTGCGATGGAGTGAGTGGTTTTGCCATCAATCAGGGAGGCAGCAACCCCAGTGTAGGCTGCCTTCAGTAAAGCGGGCCTTGAACCTTTTGAGGTGAAGTATTCGGTGATGGTTTGGATGACCTTGGACTTTCCAGTGCCACCTTCTCCATGGATCAACATTTGAAGTGGAGGTGGATTACGGCCCACCAGTGTCTGGTCAAGGTGCCATACAATAATATCATATGCACGGAATTGGTCATACCGCAGCATGGATGGATCAACTGGGGTGAGTGCAGCCTCTGACAACTGATTGCTCTCATCAATATGCCAAACGGTAGGAGCTCCATTGTCACTGCCTGGTGACCGGTTGACAGAAAGCTGTCCCACTCTCCCATGATCAGCTGCCACGGTGTTCTGGGAACAAGTGGCTTCAGAGTTGGTAGTAGTATTAACACCAGGATTTTGGTCACGAACATCCCATGCCATTTGTTCTTTCCATGATAGAAAGCTTCTGATGTTGTCCTCGTTGGCATTTTGAATGCCAAGCACCACAGGCTGGATGCCAGATGCCGGTAGAACAAAACGAGCACCAGAGGATACAGAGTCCCCACCAACTTCTCCTGCTGTGATTTCCGCAAGCCATGAAGGTACGCTGTCACTGTCATCATCCAGAAAGATCTTTGCTGACTTGGAAACCTCCACTGCCAAGCAACCATGCAACTCTTCTCTCCATGGAACTTTGGAGGCAATCAAGACAGCTAATCCCTCCTCACTCATCTCTGGCTGAGCACTGTCGCCACCATCATAATCTTCATCTATATGAAACTCTGTGTCTTGCTCAGCAGCGTTGGTTCATTCCACAGATTGGATGACTGAGTCTCGGTGTGCGGAACTTTCACATTCATGGAAATATTGGATGCCTGAGACAATATGACGGGTTTTACAAGGTGCAGTAGAGAGGAACATTTCAAATGCTGACTCCCAAGTCTGGGTAGGTAGCTTGAGATCTGTCTCGATGTTCCTCCAAGGCTTTAATAACATGAGCATCGAGGCACAATAAAATGTGTGCTCGTATGGATCATCACGCCGAGGGAAGTAACGACCAATAAAATTGGGCAAATTGTTATGCCCTTGTGCTTGGAAGATGCACTGCTTCTGCTTTGCTTTTGGATGAGTGGGAAGATACGGCACTCGCTCATGACGTGGTCGTCCGACTCGTCTGGGTGTACAGGTAAGATCTGACAAATCATCAGCCTGCTCTGTCTGTTGGAGTACAACATTTGCTGTTCTCCTCGACTTGCTGTCCATATCAATTTCGTATGAGTTTGTGAAGAAATCAATGACATTTGATTTGGCCAGTGAGTCTCCACGGCAGCAGTAGTCGGTAACTTGACATTTCACTAACATCTTCCCATGACCATCAATATCAAGAGTTACAGTGTCACGTTCATCAGATTCCTATCAGAGCTGGTGAGTTATCCAGTGCACGAAATCTTGATGGCATCACTCACCTCTGCATTGCCAGCAGCCTCTTGCTCTGCATCATTTCCCTGTGCTGTTACCTGAGGCTCCTCTTCTGATAGTCTGCATATACAAACGACACTTAGTTTGGTTTCATTTATTACTTCTCGAATGTAACTGACCTCTGGCACTCTCTGCTTTTTTCTCTTTCACCATCCTTTCTCCGGCTGAGTTCTGGATATTTGCTAAAGAGGGTGCTGACAAACGAAAACCAGTAGATTGGGACATAGTGGTGTGAACGGTATGTGTCGCCCCACCCCATGAGATATGACATAACCATTGGTGCAGCAAGTTCCTGTTCTCGGTTGATGGTGTTCACGAGACAGAATAGAAGAAGCCTTTGTTGGTCGCGGATACTGTCAAGGTACGTGGACTGTTGAGTATGATAGGCAAATCCTTTTGCTAACACAGCAGACATGTTATAACTTCTGCCCTGCTTCTTCGTCTGGTAGGTCGTCACATAGAAGGAGATATTTGTCGTATCCCGAGAGTTTGTCAAAAGTTTGCCATTGTTGTTACAACGTGCGTTGATTGTGATTGCAGGGACCCATCCGTTCATAAACTCATACACACGCTTCATCCCCCATTCACCATTTTCCTTGATATAGTTGTCATCTGCCTTCTTGAATGGTGCACGTTGTTTACAAACAAATCTGCCATGCTTGCTAGGAACAAGACAGCGATGGTACTCGCACGAATGTAACTGCTTCGCACGAGCCACACGCCTTTCAAAATGTCGAACTTCAGCAATGTAGTCTGGAGAATCTGGGTTGGGAGGTCAAGAATATGCAACCTCGACTTCATTGGGGATTTCTTTGATGGAATCGGCACTTTTGAAACCAGGAAGGTATGCTCGGAGATTTGCTCTGATGAAATCCTTGACTTTCTGACGGAATTCTTCAGTTTTGAGTAGATGTTTGATCTCTTCCATCGGAGGAGTGTCTTTGAGCCAGATGAGCATGTGAAGATGCAGACTTCCCCGGCCTTGCGATTCCACCAAACCAAAGAAGGCTGAGACATGACCAAAGATACCCTTGTGGCTTTTGACACACTGTCGAACAGCATCGACACCAATCAGTGTCATCAAAATTGTTTTGATAAGGAAGTGGAAAAATTTGGCGGCAGCATATGGATCTGTGGCAACATTTTGGGCACATTTCTCCTTTGATGGGCCCAGCCGCGCGTCAAAGTTGTCCAAATCAATGTTTTTGCCTGCGAACACCTGTGCAATAGGGTCGTGCAGATCACATGGATTGATTGTAATCCACAAGCTAGGTGGGTTTAACATGATTGATGTGGCCCATATTTGACTCTGAAGCTGATGCCGAGATTGATCAGAACCTACAACACGCCCTCCTGTTGTGTAGATGTGCTGACGAAGTAGGCGAACTGCAGGATCTGTGATAGGCGAATTTCTCTCTTCCTCCTCTTGAGCTTTTCGTAACTTCTCTGCCGTGATTGTCGCCAGTATGTGAGCATCCTTCTCAAATGTCTTTCGCAACATCTGAAGATGGGCTGATCCAAGGACCTGACGGCATTGTATGATGCCAAAACTGACAAAAGGGAAGGTCTCGTGGCATCAGAATCGCTTGTCATGGTATCATAGAAGCCATTTTACATGGTCATTGAATTCAATGTTGACTTCGCGATCACGTTCAATGCCACCTTCTCCATAGGAGAACAAACAGGGAAATGCCCGTTCAAAGAAGTTTGGGCGATTTTCATCAGCTTGTTCGCCAGCCCGTGGTCGCCCAAAGTCATTTACAGGTTGGTGGCCATGCCATACCCCATATCCGCCTTCTTTCCCCTCCTTCCATAGGTTAGCAAGACCCCATGCCATGAGTTCACTGGCTGTCAGCTTTGACATGTCTGTGTTGATTGCACCGGACACTTGAAGTGGAACAACACTGGGCTCGACATTTTCTGGTAAGTTATCAGTTCACAATACTAGACTCTGTGTGATTGGCATTCACTTACCAACATCACTTGTAGCATTACCATGATCCAGCATGTGAGCGCCTCTCACGTCTGGAATGGTCACTAAATGGTACATCAATTTTCTTTGTAATCCGTGCTAGCAAGATGGCAGTTGACCTTCGTCGTCATCTAATGGAACATAGCCCTCACTCTCCTGCTCAATAATTCCGATGTTGTCTGTTTGTCGAACAATGGACATTATTTCTCAGGGTATGTCATCCTCTGGTAGACTATCCATGTGAGGCGCACTGATTTCAATGTCTCCATAGTACCTTGGGTTGTTCTCTTTCAACCACAGAAGTGCATCAAGCACCACCTGTCTGCGCACCCAGAACGTAGAGTGAATCCATAACTTTGGGAGCTGACCAAGCGCAATGAAGGTCACAGATATCAGGGATGCCAGGAGAGCAGGTGGTCGTGGCATGAGCTTGCCTTCAACCATAGATGCAATGCCTTGCATATCAAGTTCATATGAACTGACATTCCCTCTCATTGCCCGCTGCAAACCTGATACATCTCGTACTCCTCCAGATCGTTTTGGAAAGAGCTTGAACACAAAGACGCGTGGATAGACAAGAGAAACAAGAAGCTGCTCCGGAAAGGTAAGAACTTGCAGTTGCCAAGGAACTTTGCCTATCCAGAGCTGATTCGCAAGAGTGTAGCGTGGAGGTTTGTTGCTGGATTTCTTTAGGTCGTCTGAACACCAAGAGCAGATGGAAATTAAGTGACGTCCATTGATAGTCTTAACTGCAGATGGTTCAAGAAGCTTGCCATCAAAAAGGTCGTGTCTGGGGTGTGCTCTTTTCGGGACCAAACGGTCAGCATTCGAGAGGCAGTCAAGATAAACCTCTGTAAGTCCATCATCATGGGTACTGCATTCGCGTGCACAGATGCTGCATGTTCCTGATTGCAGTGCAGCATTGGAAGTCGCATTGAAGAACTTTCTATAGCATTCCTTCACTTCTTCATCAGAAGGACACCAAAGAAACTGGGAGGGGTTGTAGTCATCTTCCTCACAGACTTCATCAATTCGTGGAGCTATACATCTTTGGGGTGCTTCTTCTGTACGTTTACACTTTCTCGTTGCAGCTATCTGCCCCTGCCTCCCTTCTTTTTCCATAGCTTTCATCTTCTCCTGACCAGCATTGCACAGAAACTCAAAGTGCTCTGATGGTGCATGATCCACCACATGGTCAAGGAGGCATTCCTTGTTATGCCACTGCTCATGACTGATTTTGAGCACACCCTTAAGCCGAGCAGTGATCTCGCAGATACTTAGCTGAACAAGAAGTTCACGTTCACTTGGCTCCTCTTCAAATTCTTGGGCCATAGGTTGCACAGAGGAATCGGCGTGAACAGAGAGAAAATAATTCCATTCCCACCATGAGGACCAAGAGTCTAAACCGTATACAGGTGAATGTGACCATATATTGTGGGCGCAGACATTGGCTTACCAAACTCCATCCCTCAAAAGTCATCGACCGATAGTCTAGACCATCTCCAGGTATGTGGAATGAGGGTGCAACGACATTCCATGCTTACCAAACCCTGTACCTCACAAGCTATAAAAGACGGTGCAGTGTCGCCCACTTTTCCTCGCCACTCTTTCATTCTCCCCTCTTCCAGTGCTGTCTCTCTCTCTGGTCTTTCCCTTTTGTCTCTGGTCACTCTCTTTGTTGTCTCTGGTCACTCTCTTTGTTGTCTCTGGTCACTCTCTCTGGTCGCTCTCTCTGGTCGCTTTTACTCTCATCTTGTCTCTTGTCTTCTCGTGCCACTCCCACTGTTGTCTTTCATCATGGCTAGTGGGACTGCTAGAAAAACCGCTGCCAAAGGTGATGGAAATGTACTTCAGCCTTCCCTGCCTACGTTACCCTCTCAACTCATTGCGGCTAGGAAAAATATGGTCAACACTGGCTTCTATCTTGGCAACAGTGCATTCCGCGATAATGTTACTTGGGCACGGGATGGTCATGCAAATAGGCTTATTATTAAAGTGGGCGGTGACAAGATACAAGACGGCCCTCGTGTTGACATGTCCAAGTACCCTTCTCCACCCTGCGAAGAAATTGACCCAGCACCCCTTTGTGCAGTTGTCAAGGTTTCTCACCGCAACTTCTGGCTTACTGCTGATGCGGGCTATTGTGGTCCATCACAAATCTGGAAGGACCTCGCTGAGGTCAAAGCATCATGCGCAAATGAGCAGCCCGACGTGATGCCATTCAAGGATGATTTTCCTACCGTCATCGAAAACCTGCACTGGTTACAGGACAACATTGCCACTCCTGGATACCCTGGAAAGAAAGGTCTTTTTCTTCCGGGTAACGAGGCAGGAGTTCGCTTTAAAGTGTGCCATAAGCTCTTTGAGGTGAGTCTCCAAGCTATGTCTTCGAGCTATAAAGTCTGATGTTCAATGGTTTATTTTGGATACTAGCCCCTTGGTAGTGATGATGAACCCACGGATGCTGGTGTGGCTGAAGACATCGACAACAGTGAAGAGAACAAGGAGAATGATACTGGTACGTTCCTGGATGGCAATCTAATGCTTCATTACTGATGATGCCAAACCAATCTTAGAAAGCTCTGTTTTTTCAATTGAAAACTGGCCTACATTCCATGATGCAGCGGCTAGTGGTCTTGATGCGATCAAGGACACTCATCGAGTTCTTCCCATCCCAGCGTATGGCATAGACAGAAAACTAATCAACCCGCAGAAGTACCACCACCATTTGGAAGGTGCTTTAGTTGAGCTTTACTTCGCACTCAGTCACTGGGCAATTGGCGAAAGAAGGGGGAATCCTGGTAATGATGTCTATGCTGCAGACATTGTCATGATACATGTTTTGGTACCTCCACGTTCTATTGTAACAACACCAAGAAAGCGTAAGGTGGCAGACTTATTTGTTGATCCAAGTTCTTCACCAAACAAGAAAGCCCGTTGCTCCTAAATTTACTTGACTCTGTTACACAACTCTCTTTCATCCCAACCATTCTTTTCCTAATTGCGTCATTTAGTTGGCTATTTTTTCAAAGTTGATGTTTATGTCTTACACTTTCGGAGCCC
>Ga0307518_10001660_pt1 | contig 16426 bp, 12 predicted proteins | sample 25_EM_MG_FD_203889 | JGI IMG/M metagenome (GOLD analysis project Ga0307518, IMG submission 203889) | Populus trichocarpa ectomycorrhiza microbial communities from riparian zone in the Pacific Northwest, United States - 25_EM | ecosystem: Host-associated > Plants > Roots > Unclassified | place...
ACTTTAATATTTTTAACATACACGATAAAAGTTGCTTTTCACTTTTCATTAAAATAATAATTTTATTTTTTAAAATTTAATTTCAGTATAAACATATTAAATCAATAAAAAACTAAAAAAAAAAAAGAAAATTCAATTTTTTTCAAACAAACACAACCTTTTCTCGTCATCTTCCTCACAACAAGTATCTTCTCTACTCTCTCACTCCCTTCAGCTCCTATTTAACACGCATTTTCTGTTTCTCACTCTAAAAAAACCTAAATTCTCTGACCAAATTCTACTCCCCGCCTTAACGGCACAAAGAGAGTATAGCACTCTCTGTTTTTCGACTCTTTAAAGATAACAGAAACGTTGTCGTTCTTCATGGCTTTCTCTACCTCTCTCGATGGCTGATGCTTTACAGCTCCAGGAACACTAGCACGGAGTGTTGATACAGAGAGAGAAAGAAAGAATTGTTTTAGTTAATTTTATTAGCTTCTTGAACGTTCCGTTCTGCTTCCCTCTACGCATGTATGTGTGTGTGATGAATGTATGATTTTATTAGTAGTTTCTACGTATGTATGCATGATGTGTGGGTTTATATATGTATGCATGTATGTGCTTTAACTTATCAGTCACGCTACAAACGTACGAAGACAGAGAGAAAGAGGTTGGTTTTTAGTAGCTTTTTTAAGGTTTCAATATTTGATTTTTTTTAATTTTTATTTTTCTTGGACAATTTTGGGGTTTTTTTGTGTTTTTTTTTATTTAATGGTAGATATAGTAAATGACAGTCAAAGGTTTGATTTTTTTTATTTTTCCTTTTCCTGGACAATTATGGGCCTTTTTGTGTGTCTAGTTTTTTTGTTTTTTGAATTTCATGTTAGATATAGTAAATAACAATAAAAGATTTGATTTTTTTTTCAAATTTTCTTTTTTCTTGGATAATTTTGGGTCTCGGGTTTTTTTTTTTTGAGTTTCATGGTAGATATAGCAAAAAATAGTGAAAGATTGAATTTTTTGGACAAATTGATTTTTAAACAGAGAGAGAGAGGGAATGATTTGTAAACTTGATTTTGTTTGAATTTTTCTTTCTCTTGGACAGATTTTTTGTTATTTGCTCAAAGATTTGTTTTTTATGGACAGAGTTAGGTAAGATGGAAGTGAAGCCGAGTAGAAAGAGACAGTTGGAATTGGTGCCGCATGATGGGGGTGGTGGTGGTGGTGGTGGTGGTGGTGGTGGAGGAGGAGGAGGAGGAGGAGGAAGTGAAGGGGGGGTGGTTTACAAATTCAAGATTTTGTTACCGAATGGAATGACTGTGATTGTGAGACTGACTGATCCGAAACCTGAAATGTGGGTGCAAGACTTTATTGGTCTGGTTAAACGAGAATATACTTTAGCTCAAAGAGATTCATCACCTTTGCTGAAAAAGAAAAGAACTTTGAACTGGGAAAGTGAAAGTTGGTTTGTGGAGGATGGAAATGGTAATTTAATGAAGCAGAGGCTTAAGTTTAAGTCTTTCATGCCGCATAAATGCCACATCCTTCGGCTTCACGTGAGTGACATTGTAGTTTAATTGAAGTGCTAATTCATCTTCTGTTTTGTTGCTAAGAAAGAAAGAACTAGTGGTTAATTAATGATGGATTCGCCTGCTTTTTTTTTTTTTTTTAATTTTTTTCTGGTGAAATTAGGATGGATCCGCTGAGGTTACTGATACTTTTGAGGTTAGTGGTGTATGTGGTGTTTGTTTTGATTATTTAAGTAATTGGTTAAAGTTGGAAGGGATCTGGTTAGTTTTGTGATGATGGATTTAAGTTGGCTTTTGTAGAACATGTGGGATTTGACTCCTGATACCGAATTACTTAGGGAGTTTCCAGAAGAGTATACCTTTGAGACCGCACTTGCTGATTTAATTGTAAGTTTTGTGGAATAATTGTGAGAATGAATTGGATCTATTGCTACTGTTTTTTTGAGCTGTGAACATGGACTCTGCTTTTCATTTACTAGGATAATTCCTTGCAAGCAGTATGGTCTGTTGGTGAAAATGGGAGGAAACGGATCAGGTATGTCATTTTGTTATTTATTAATTTTTATTTTTGCTTAATTTATTCCTTCATTTGAGTAAGCACCTCCTCAGTTGCTTCTGTATGGGAATTATGTTAGGACTCAAATGACTAGTAATCAAATCTTTTCAAAAAGTATTGTTGTCATTTTAAAAGCTTTCACCAGTATTGATGAATTACTCTGTGATGACAGTTAAATGATAGCAAAGCCACCTTTTAATCCATTGTTAAATCCATCGTTTAAAGTATCTGTGGTGATTGCTCTGGAGTTTTTCCAATAGCATTAGAGAATTCTGTTTCTGAACAGAAAGCTATTCTATGACATTTACCATGTAAAAGGACAAGTGTGACAGTTTTTTAGTTGCATCTGTGTGGTGTTTTATTTTTAAACTTTAGTGATATGTTGTTACATTAATCTAGTGCTTTTGCAGTGTGGACATTATGAAGGATAAGATTTCAATTTTCGATACTGGTCCTGGAATGGATGCTAGTGATGAAAATTCTATAGTGAAGTGGTATGTCACAGCAGCTTTTCTCATTCTCTTCATAGTTAAGGTTATTTCTTGATGGGTAGGTGGAAGTTTGGGTACATCTGGAATAGCAAATGGGGAGTGCACTAGTTTAGAAGGGCATCAAAACTGTGTTTTTTTTTAATGGTATCTCCTGGATAGAAGAAACAGAAATATTTCTTATGGTTATGAATCACAGGTTCTGAAACAATTTGTTTCAGAGGGACTTTTCTTCATGTTCTTTGAAAAACTGCATGTTGTAGAGGATGACAGATCTCTGAAGAAAGGTGGAAATATTTTTCTTTCCATAAAGATTATCCCTCAATTAATAAAACTGGAAGAAAAATGATTGAACAGCATTTCTGATTTAAGCATTCGGTACGAGATGTAATTTTCACTAAACAGTATAGAAAAGAATTCTTTAGAAAGTAAAGGAAAAAATTATAATATGTTTGCATTTCTGAAAACTGTAATTGATGGTTAAACAGACATGATGTTGAAAGAATTTAAATATTTTTTCCAACGGAAATCATAGGAGTATAATTTATATTTACTTTGTTTACATAATGATTGATTTTTAATATACAGCCTTTAGTGTTTTTTGTTCCTTGCTTGACATGTTTTGTGTAGATATTATGGCAACTAGGTATTCTGGACTATCATTTTGTCTCTTGCTTCTTTGACCCTGAACTTTTTTATTCTCTATCTTGTTCAGGGGAAAGATGGGAGCCTCACTGCATAGATCATTCAAGGCAAAAGCAATAGGGGTCAAACCTCCTTATTTGATAGTATGTTTTAGTTCAAACTTTCTGCTTTACTGTCGAATATGTGCTGATGTAGAGTGTTATGCTTTGTGTACAAAGCACATTAATGCTCTGAAATTTTATCAACTGTTGAACAAATCCTTTTATCTATATACGATGCAAATCAAGATTGATGGCGTTAGATGCAGAGCAGTGATTTATGTAAGGTCCAATGATACCTTTGCCTTTCCTATACTGGGATGCTATTATTGTTTTTGTATTGCAACAGCTTTAAAATTGTCATCATAAACTAACCAGAGATTGTTCTCAAGTTAATAAACTTGCTTTTACTTTGCTATTTTTGCTCTATTTTTTATGATGTTGTTTTCTGCAATACAGCCTTATTTTGGCATGTTTGGATATGGTGGACCGATTGCTACCATGCATTTAGGGAGGTATAACCTCTTCTAACCATCTTGTTGTGTGGTTGCTCCAGTGTAGTAACATGTTAGTTTGAATGTTGGTCCAGCTCATTTTTCTTCCCTATTATAGACGTGCTTTAGTATCTTCCAAGACAAAGGAGTCAAGGAAAGTCTTTACTCTACATCTTGAGAGAGAGGCTCTGCTCCGCAGTTCTGGTTCTGAACCAACTTGGAAGGTAAATAAATTCCGTGAACAATTTATTCTTTCCTTTTAAAGTAAACTTTTTTTTTTCCTCGTTTTATGATATATCAAATTTCAGTTAAGGCTATTTGTATCTTTTATTTTTAGACTAGTGGAGGCATGAGGGATCCTTCAGAAGATGAAATTGGAAAATCCCCTCAGGGAAGTTTCACAAAGGTGAATATCTGTTGCTTCTCGCAGCGTTGTTAAAATCCTCTTGAAGTAGTATGTGAATTGTACTATGAATATCAATTAAAAGTGAGCTCATCTGCTTAATTTTGCTAAATGATTACCAGGTTGAGATATTGGAGCCTAAAGTAAGAGACTTGGACAGATTTCAACTCCAATGCAAGCTGAAGGACATATATTTTCCTTATATTCAGGTGTGCTTGCAAGATTAAAGAACAAAAAAAGAACTCTCCTCATATGCAAATTACAAAAGAGTAGATGTTTTGTCATTGTAATTGGTGTTGTTGCTAATATCTCATGGTTGTCATTTTCTTGAGGAAGCAACAAAGTTTTGGTTGGAAAATGTATACAATTTTGTATTTCTATGATTATGCAGTGAAAATATTTGGTTCCTAGTCAGTATACTGTCTTTGTCATTTACCAATATCTTCTGTTCTGAATTGGAACAAGGATTGTTATCTTTTTTTTCCTTTTAATTTGCAATGAAGGTTTTATGTATGATTTAAAAGAACCCTTGCTCAAGAGAGTAATCTTAAAGGTGTTCCTTATTTTCTGCAGTTAGTAACTGAAAATATTACACTTTCAGAATCTTGTGGTTAAACCACACTGAATACTTAAACCATTTTTACACGGTGACTTCTGACGAAATTAGTTTAAATATGATGTCATTTGATGACATCAAGTTTATCAGCAAATATTGTTTTGCTAGTAACTTTTGAGGCATTCTAAGTAAAAATCTAGCTGGCCACAGAGAAAAAAGAACTGCATGAAATCTAAATGTTAAGTTGCTACCTTCACAAGTTGGTGCTCTAACATTACTGAGTTTGTGCAAGTTTATGAACTGATAATCCTCAATAGAGCATGATGCATGCTTGTGAAATTTGCACTTAGTTCTTAGTTAATTTTATTGGCATTTTGTGTTCTTATTTGTTTTGCAACATTGTTCTCTTTATCTGCATGGATTTGCTCTTATCAAATGTGTTTCTCTAGAACAGTAAGTTTGACTCTCATCCTGCTTCATTATACATATGCACGCCTCAATATGCATGTGTGTATATTTTTTCTTTTATGTAAAATAAATTAAGTCACTCTATCTAGTGCTGTACAAAGAGTCAGTTACTTAAAAGTGCAGTGATGAATTCCACACTGCTGAATGAACAATCCCCAGCAAGGAAAATAATTAACTATGATGTCATTTAAGTAGCTCATAGTTTTTCTTTCTTTTTGGTATTTATGCTTGAAGGCAATTTAAACCCACTTATTTCCTTTTAAATTCCAAACCTACTCAACATTCATTACAGTTTAGTAGTTGATACTTCACAATAGATTTTGCATTTGTTAGGATAATAAGAGGATGTATACTAGACTTTATAGCATAACTATCATTCATATAGGCACCATAGATCAGTGATTTCTCTAGATGATAGAAGTTTTTCTTGTGCATTATTATGGTTTGTTCTCTACTGTCCAACATTTAACATTTCTGAATTATTTTGTTTCTGTGCAGTGTGATGAGGTGTCCAAAACTGGGAAGACTACCAGACCTGTTGAATTTCAGGTCTTATATGTTGCTGTTCTTGCTTTTGAATATGTTGCTGTTCCTGCTTTTGAATATGTTGATGTTCTTGATTTTGAATAATTCCTTGGTATATGTTAGACTTTCCCTAGTAACCGCAATGTTGCATGCACTTTACATTTATTTTCAAAGGAGGAAAAAAGATTTCCCTTTATTTTGGATAGAGTTAGGTTTTGTGTGAATTTTGATGAACTTAAACGTTTGATGGAGTTGATATAGCAGATGTGAGCTACTGATCTGCAGCTTCTTACATCTTCTAATAAAATATGTATCTTAGAAGTAAATAATAATAGCGGCGAATAAGCAAAAACAGGAATAGCATATGGGATACTCGAACTTTTTAATTCTGTTATTGACTGTAGGCCTAGGTGCTTGAGATTTACACTTGTCTGATTGTGTGAGTGGTCAATGCCCTTAACATAGAGCACCACATTCTGGCTGTTCAGGTTAATGGTATTGATTTAGCTGAGATTGATGGTGGGGAGGTGTCAATTACCAACTTGCACTCTTGCAATGGTCCAGAGTTTGTTTTTCAGCTTTGCTTTTCCATCAAACAGGATGTTGCCTCAACCAGAAGCTCAGGTGAAAACACACTGTTCCTCTTTGTTAAATATATGAAGCTAAATTTCTGGTATTATCGTGAACATCTCCTTTCATATTCTTTAGCTTGTATGTTCTTTTCAATTCCTTTGTTCTTATTTTGAGTTGTGGCCAGTGATGCCATGTGAGCTGTTAGCATATGCCAGCTTTGAGCATTTCTAGAATTAGTTTCTAAGAATGTGATATTTCAGGTTCAAGGGCGTCTCAAGAAGCCAATGCACGTATAAAGTGTGTTTATTTCCCCATTTCTGAGGTACATGAACAGCTAGCAAAACTTATTTTCTTTCTTGTAATAGAGTTTTTGATTTGAGAATTTGCTTGTTAAAGGGAAAAGAGAGTATTGAAAAGATATTGGAGAATTTGGAAGATCAAGGGTGTGGAAATGGAGAAAGCTTTGAGACCTTCACACGTGTCTCTATTCGGAGGCTTGGCCGTCTACTTCCAGATGCTCGTTGGGTTAGTTATCTGTCTTTCTATATATCCTAATTAATTTGATTGGTAGATGAACCACTATCTGCTATTTTGTGCATCATACCAGTTCTGCTCTTAATATTTAGAAGTGGGAAATTTAGTATTTGATAAAAAAAAAAGACTAAGTTCTGCTGTGTTCAAGATATAGTCAAGGTTTCAATACTTCGATACTAATTATCAAGGCTTGCTATGCATTCTCAGAACCATGCTACGTTACTGTTGCTGTACTTACAGAGCTAAGCTGCATGTGGATTTTGATATGCGCATGCATTATATCAATGATACAGTGTTTAAGTCTTAGATTCTTAGTGTGGGTCAAAATTAACTCCAGTACCCATTTGTTTAGCATCTATTATCACCGGAGTTCATAGTTCCTGTATTTGAAGATTGATGCACTAGGTGATTGTAGTCCATCCTGATATAAGAAATCTAAGCACAAGAAGGTGAATTGAAAATTTAATATGTATGACAATTACTAGATAAAGAATTTTAACAAATGGTTCCTGCAATACTTGGAACTTGCTGGCTTTTACATGAATAAGCACCATGAAATTCCAGAATTATTTAGACTTGGTGACTTGTCAAGTAGTGTAAAGGTAACTTGCTTAAAAATCTAGGCCAATGAAGTGCTCATACTAAATATCTTCTTGTTTGCTTCAAGCATGAAGTAATGGTGATCATCTAGGCAGAAAGTTCATGATGACAAGTCTCTGAAATATACAAGTCTTGGAAGATGTCCTGGTTTGTCTCCTTCTGGAGCTACTAGTTGCCCCATCTGCCTCTGTTACATGATTTGCTTAGGGAGTATGGATTATAGGGTTAACTAAACAATTGCTTATATTATCAAACGTTTGTAATGGTTTCATTGTTTATTGATTCTAACACTGCTAGAGAACTACAAGCTAAGAAATCAGACTTAAAGTTGACTGTTTGCCGAGCTGCTGTCCAATGCTATAGAAATTTCTTGTTAGATGTGAGAATTTCCTTCTGCTGCATGTTATGTCTTGTTCATTCCACCCATTATTACTTCTAGGATTTGAGAAAGCAACCTGTATTGACACGTTAATGGAACTTCAAATGGGGCATCCCTCAATATTGAACTCAGGTGAAACACTACCAGGGGATGTTAACTTTTGCACTCACGTTCAATTGTTGGGACTGCAGATTATGAGAGTTGGTTAAATTTTACCTTTTGTGCATGCATAAACACTGATACACAAATTAAAAGGAATTGAAGTAGTTGCAAATCAGGTTCCAGGGAGGAATTAAACAATACAAAATATTTTTTGCTCTAGTTCTGTTTTTCTGTTTGCACATGCTCATGCTCTAGTTTCATGCATTTGTTTTTACAAGTCTCTGGTGCTTCAACCTTTGTTTTACTGGTTGATCTGCATCTCAGTGACTTTTGCACCTAATATCAGTCATTCTGCTTCATTGTAGGCATGTCTTCCTTTTATGGAATTCAAGCAGAAAAAAGGAGATAAAGCTCACATATTGAAGAGATGCTGCTTAAGAGTTAAATGTTTTATTGGTATTTCTTCTTTTTTGTGGAAATATTCTCATCTTTTATATCACATTTGTAAAAGTTTTCGCATCTCTGCTTAAGAGTTAAATGTTTTATTGGTATTTCTTCTTTTTTGTGGAAATATTCTCATCTTTTATATCACATTTGTAAAAGTTTTCGCATCTCTGTATATTTTGTGTACTTTTTTCTGCAGTATCAGTAATCAGCAGAAACTGTTGTATTTGCAGAGACTGATGCTGGTTTCAATCCTACACCCTCAAAGGTAAGGAACTTGATGAAGTCTACAGCATGCACACATGTTTACAATGTTATTTGCCACAGCTTGGTGCTTAATATGCAGTTGTTTACATGGTATGGACTATGGAGTCTAATTACTTTCATTGGATCGACTCCTCTTCCTTTGTTATGTCTTCTCACTTGGAGCATTAATTTGTGCAAATTTGTTTTTTAAGGTAAGTGTTTGGTATGTTGGATAAAGATGGACTTCACATGATAATTTTTTTTTTGTGAAGATGTTTGGTGCACCTTTGGACAGCCTGTCAAAGGTTGTTCTAGTAGATAAATTTGTTTCACTAAAAAGGGTAGGACAAGTTTTTTCAATTCTTAGCAAAAGGGTTAGCCCGGGTTAATCGGGGTCAACGTAAGGATAAAACTTAAAAGTAATTATTATTATAGTTTTAAAAAACCGACTCGGGGGTTGAACCGAGGCAAGGTTCGGGTCACAAGCCGGGTTGACCATTAACCTTGGTCAACATAATGATAAAAGTAGTTATTATCGTAATTTTAAAATTTGACTCGAGTGTTGACCCGGGGCAAAGCCCGGGTCACAAGTTGGGTTAAACATTGACCCGGGTCCATGTAAGAATAAAAGTGGTTATTATCATAATTTTAAAATTCGATTTGGGGGTCGAACAAGGGTAAGACGTGGGTTATGATTGGGTTAATCATTGAACCAAGTCAACGTAAGGATAAAAATAGTTATTATTATAGTTTTAAAACTTGATTTGGAGGATTGATCTAGGGCAATGCTCGAGAGGGTCAACCTGAGTTGACCAAAATTAAAAAAAAAGAATCAAATCAACCTTGTTTTGACAAAAAAAACTCAAAAAGTTAATGGATTGTTTACCCGTATTTTATCCCAGGCCGACTGAGTCGTAGGTTGACCTGAGTTTTTGACAGGGTCAGGTCGGATCAATCCTTCTATTTTTTCTTAAACCTGGACCGATTTTAGCCTCGGGTCAATCAATATTGTTCAACATACCAAACACAACCTCCGTATGCTAATAAAATAATTGTCTCGTAGTGGTTTTTCTTTAGTTTATAGGTTACAACACAAAAAAAAAAAACATATAGAAATCTATGCTAATAACAATCATAACACATTTCCTGTCACCTTAGAAATGCATCAGTAGTTGTTTGGCTTATAGGTGAGCAATTATTTCTTATTCAATATGTATTCTGCACTTAGATTTTTCGTTGTTCTCCTTATGCCATCTAAATCAGTACTCTTTAGCTTCGGTTTTAAAAGGAAAAATAAGTTCAAGAAGGCAAAACTTAGGATTGATTCAGTATACTATTTCTTTTTCAGTTTTGAAAAACTTTTTCATTTGTTGAAGGCAAATTTTTCCATAAAAAAAACATCAAGATTACAAATATTTTCAAAAAAATCAAATCTATATAGTCATTTGTGATAATATAATTGTAAAATATTAATTTTATTTTATTCAAATTAAAAGTTATAATGTTAACTAAAAAAATCTTTATATTAGATTTATAATAAAAATTAAATTTATGAAACCATCTAAATATGAAAATATATAAAAAATAATTTTAATCTTACATTGCTAGAAAGTGTTTGTATATAAAAGAAAAGATAATAATATTTTTCATGTTTTTTCATTTGAAAGACAATGAAAAATTTGTACTGGAAAACTGTGTAGAAACTCTAAATATGTTTTCCAAACTCGTATAAATTTGGAAAAGTAGTTTTTTGGATAGATAAATATTACATCTGAACAGTAAATTCTAGCCTTTGCTTTTCTGACTCTTGTTTTTTAGAAAATTGGAGTGTTGCTCTATTTTTGAACAGCTTCTTAGGTGTTCTTGTGCACACATGCACCTTGGTGACACGTTGATGCTTTAATTTTCAGCTGGAGGAATGGATAAGCACACACACACATCTAATAGCCAACTTCAATCACTTCGGGATATTGTTTAGGCAATAAATACACCTTGTAATGTAAATGTAGTTGCGGACAGTTAAATGAACCTTGTTAATGTAAATAAACTGCAATTTACAGACTGATCTAGCACACTGCAATCCTTTTACAATTGCTTTGAAGAACTTCAGCCATAAGATGCCTGAGAAAGAAAAAGGTTGTGTTTTTATCTCATTTTCCGTTTTAAATATGGAAATAGTTTTAGTTGGTTTAGTCCATTAGATCTTATTAATTTAATAATTTCATTGTTGTAGAAGTTAATGTTGACATTTCAAGGAATGGTAAATTGTTAAGTCCTTCACATCTGGAAAAGGAGTATGAAGATTGGATTCTTGAGATGCATTCTCAATATGATACAGAAGTCAGTGCTGGTGAGGATGATGGAGTTCTTGTTGTTGGCCCCACAAACAAAATACCTGGCATTTCATCTGATGGTAGGGCCGATTAACATTGAATCTTTTGGAGGGAAACATGTTGGTTGACATCTTGATTTGATTATAAATATTTAACTCATCTGCAGTCCACCACATAATATTTCTAAGTTTAGAATTTGTTCATTCAAGTCTTACTTTTGTTGTTTAATTGTTTTTTTATATCTGATTCTATTTGATCACATAATTTTTATCTTTTCAACTTGTAGTTGTGAGAGTGCGTGATACTTTGACGAGGAAGGGAGCAATTTGGAAACGTGGTCAGAAAATAAAAGTTTTAAAGGGAGCTGGCCCAGGGTTCCATAATAAAAATGTTTACCTAACATTAGAACATTTTTTGATTGAAGGAGTTCAAGGCGATGCTGGTGGTAAGTAACATTTCTTGCAGCATTATGACATTGAACTTGAGGCCTGCACATTTTTTAAATTTAAATGGAACAGATGACTTTTTCCTATCAATGCCCTTTTGTTGAAATCAATGAACCTGACCTTGTCTTTTGTTGTCTCTATTCAATAGGGGATGCTCGGATTATATGCAGGTTTGCTGTATTTTATATTTTGTTTGCAGAATTTCTTTATCCGTTATATATATATATATTTATCTCTTATTGTTGTGATATTTTTCTCATGATATATGTTCATTTGTTTATGTGGATATGGAAGGCCACTGGACATTGCAGAAGAGAATGGCTGTGTGCTTTCAGTTAAAGATGAGATTGCCAGATTTGATATTCGCAGCTCTATATCAATACCTATTAGTATGATCGACTCTGGGAAGGTTTGTTTCATGTTTACATTTAATGTTTCTTTTCCTTTGAACACACCTACATGGCACATTTTTATCAATATTTTTTAACTGTTCTGTATGATTGAGTAATTTTGGGAATCATAATCCACTGTATTAGTGCCAAACTATTGAAAGTTCTGAGTGGAATTGCCAACTTCAGAAGCAAAGTCAGAAAGCTCCCTCTACGATTGAAGTGCTTGGAAGAAAACATTGTCAAGAGTTGGAGATTGATGGGGTCAGTGTATTCTAACTGTTTTTCCTCTGCTTATTTTGAAGCGCAGTAGCCATTCACATTTTTTCCCTCCTTTTAGCATGCTAGGGTAGGAAAAATTGAATAGATGTCTTGAAAATCAAGCTCCATACAGTAGCTAAGCCACTCAGCTTATGCTGGCACAAAATTCAGAATTTAAACCTATTGAGTATATATGTCTTCTCAATCTTTATGGTGATCACTAGGTGTTTATATTTTTTTCCATTATGGTTTCTGTTTATGGAAGTGTAACTATCTATATAATCATGTTCTATGATTTAGGGATTCCCTGCTGAATCTACAGTTGAAGCTGGATGCACTCCTCCAACGGAAATAGTGGCAGTTGTTCGGCCTGGCTGTTATGTTTCTTCCAGTCATTCAAAGATTTTGGACCAAAAGTATATTGTCAAAACTAATTTAGAGATGTCTATAGAGGTTAAAATCAGAAAATCAGCAGAGGAATGCCAAAATGTAGGGCATATATATTCAGCGCGCATAGGTCCTTCTTCTCATAAAGGATTTGATGGCTTGTATATTTTTTCACTGGGTTGCAAGTTTCCTAACTTATTTAAAGAGGCTGGTGTTTACACTTTTTTATTCACTCTTGTAAGTGATGCACTACTTAATCATGATTTTTTTTTTCATATGTCGTAGTGTAGTTTATGTTCCTGATCATGTTCTAATGCAGTAAAATTGTCTGTAGAGTGATAATAATTGTAAAAAATATGAAAAAAGATTGATGGTCAAGGCATCTCGAGAGGTTGGAAAGTGGAAGCTTTTGGGTGATATACAGGGAAAACCATGTGTGAGGTTAGTAGCTTTTCATGATTAACTTATTGACTTTCTTTGGATTAAATTGTTTACAGTTACCTGCAAGACTTGATTTTAAATCATTTCAAGTTCATTAAAAAATGGTTTTTGAATTACTGTTCCAATCCTTTTATTATATATAATATTTGTAAGTTTTCATTCTTCTTATAAGCAAACAATCATCTAATTAGGGTGGGTTCACGATTTCCATCACTCTCTATTGGATGTCTTGACATCTACGGCAATCAAATCCCATTTAAATCTGTTCCAGAAATAACTGTGAGGCTAGATTCAATCATGGGTGTGCTTGCTGAAATAGACAAATTTAAGAAAGGCCTTTCTTCTGATAAATTGGCCCTTAAAGTTCAGGTATTCTTTAACCGTGGCCCTTTTGTAGATGTTGGTGTCTGTTTTTTTTTCTTAGGCAGAATGTGCCTCTTACACAATCATGCCTTATTTGGATTTGTTTTAAAAAAATTCAGAATATGCTAATTGTGAGCGACAAGTTGGATAGAATACGGCCAGAGTATGAAGCCACTTTGGTGATATGCCCTGTAGATGGGTTGGTTTCAGTTTCTATTCCGTGTCAAGGTACTTCGATCCATATGTAACAATGTTGTTCATAATGGCGCAGTCATGATGTTTAATTCCCTATCTTGATGTTCTAGTGGATTCTTCATTTATGTTCCTCATTTTGTATCAGTTATGCCTGGATCAGTACAGCACATCACAGGCCAACCACCAATACAGGAAAAACACTTGCTTCCAGGTTTTGTGGTGAAAGAACTTGTGTTAAAGGTAATTGTTATTAAAATTTTCTGGTGCATCTTGTATTTAAGGACAAGTGGAAAGTCATGGTTTCTTCGTGAGCTTATGTGAGCTGTTGCAAATCTGTATTTTGAGATGAAATTAAAAATTGGGTTGTGGATTATTTCTAACGTAATTAGAGTTAAAATCACACACAAAAAACAAACATACTTAAATCTGATCACTTTCACAGCTTCTGAAGATATTGCGTTTGAGAATTTTCAACTTCCAAATTGTTATTGTTCATTAACCATTTTAAGTCCCATGCTTCGTTCGATACTTTATATACCCAGTTATCACTTTCTTAAAGTTTAGCAGCAGGATCTAATTTACAGAACTAAAAGAACTAATACAGTTCAGTGATCCTTCAGGTGATACAAGGATAAAAGCTTAGGGATTTGATGTTTGATTGTAGAAATTCATTTACACCTTGGTGAACGGAGCATTGACATTTAAATTTCCTTTCCTCATCGATGCAAAATCTGTGACTACAATATAATAGAAACGTTATTAAACTGTTATGTATTTAATCTTACTATCCCTTTGCTTTTAATGTTTCTTATATGCTTCTTTTTTCCCCCTTTGAGTAACAGGTTTTGTGAAATCTGTATCTTACTAAATTATCAAGTGTACTTGATATGGAATGAAAAATAGTATTAATACTAAAAATTCAGTCTGTATTGTTTGCTAGCTAGATCATAGTGATGTCACATTTTAATGAACCGAGCATGATTTGACTAAATAAGCCAATTTACTTGACATTATGGTGCATCGAAGTAATATCTTATTATAGATACCAGAATCATCTTTTAGGCATGTATAAGATTCTCAGCCCACAAACTGAGTGGAACAGAAAGAGAATGAGATCATTGACTAATTGTTTATGGGCTTTATTGATATGCTTATTTTACTTATGCCTTCCAGATGCTTGATGCTCATGGTAACCACATCAAAAAAGGTTTGGAAGTTCAGTTGAATGTGGATGGGTTTCATATCCTTGATAAAGAAGGTTCAAAGCGTAAGGTTTGGTTCTTGACTTTCTTGATTTCCAATAATAATTGAGCTGTGTAGTTAACATTTAGGTGTGCTCATGTTAGGTTAGTATCATGCATTCAGTGAACTGTGAATGACAGTCTATTTCGTGGCCTTAAAATATGTCACATTTGCTATTGTTTTGAATCTCTGTGTAAGCAATGCCAAATACAGTTGAGGATATTGATAATATCTGACCATGTGTTGATAAAAAAGGTTAGTCTGCATAGAAGATACAGCCTCTGTAAAATTTCTTTCTTTTCTTTGTTTGTTTGTTTGTTTTTATTTTTGTGGAGGGGGGGGAGCAATATGTTAGGGTAGTATCATGCATATAGTGAACTGTGGATGACAGTCTATTTCATGGCCTTAAAATAGATTACATTTGCCATTGTTTTGAATCTGTGTAAGCTATGTCAAATGCAGTCGAGGATTTTGATAATATCTGACCATGTACTGATAAAAAAAAAGGTTAGTTTGCGTAGAAGATATAGCCTTTGTAAAATTTCATTCTACTTTTCATCTTTGCATTTTCTGTTCGGTGCTCTTCTTCAGTTGGAAGGTGGCAATGCGGGTGAATTGATTTCATTCATACCTTTTTAATAAATATGCACAGTAATCAGTGATGCTAGTTCCCTTGCATGTTTTTATTTAAGCTTCTCGGAAATTCGTAACATATCCCTACTGATAAAGAGATGGGGTTTGGCTGGCTTCTCATCTGTTCATTTTAAAAGTGAATGAATTTGGTTACTGAAAGCCTTCATCTCTGAGGACAATTTCTTTTTACTAACAGGTCTTTTTTTTTTCCTGGGTGTACTGAAAAGCAAACTTTTATTAAGAGGCATTGCATTATTATAATGTGGTCTCCCTGTGGGTACTTGTTTCAAGTAGTAGTTACGCACTCCTTGACCAGAGATGTCTTTTTTTTTTCCTGTTCCTTTTATGTTGAATGATGCACGCACCTGCTGCCATTAATTATGGTATATCTTCACATATTCAATGAATATTTTCATTATTTTTTGCAATTTGTGTACCAGAAAGTGAACTGCCTAGTTCTGTATACATAACTCCTAAAACATTTGACAGTACCTTATATGGCATGCAAATTCTTATGGTTCATTTGGAGATCATAATTCTTAAGCATGAATGTAACTAGACAGTACCTTATATGGTTCATTTGGAGATCTTAATTCTCAAGCATAAATGTAACAATAGTTGGAATTGAGCGTTAAGCATTGTGTGTGATATGAGTGCTGAGTTTGAACTTTTTCAATTTTAGGTGGACAAGGATGGATGCATTGATCTCAGTGGTGTCTTGAAGGTAACAGCTGGTTTTGGAAGAATAGGTATGCTGTTATTGTAACATAGCTTGTAATCCCTTGATTTTTTTCTTGTCACTGTACAACTCTTTCAGATTATCACAAGGCTGAAAGACTATAAAAGAAGAAAGTCAAACATAAAAATGGTTAAAAGATGAATTGTGTGTGATCTTTTTCTAAACCTTATTATCACGGCCAAGAAAATATTTTCTTGTCTGTCCTATGGGATGCTGTTAGTTGTATGAATATGTTTATGTCTTAAGAAACGTTGTCTGCTTTATATGTACCATATAATCACTACTAACTTTCTAGTTTTTTAATCATATTATACTTCTCAAACTTTGATTAACTGTGTAGTCAATAATAGTGTTCCTTGATCTTTTCCTAATATGAACTCAGTAGTCTGGTTTCTAAAATTATAGGCATTATTTCTTCAGAAAGCACTTGAAACTTGT
>Ga0307518_10001661_pt1 | contig 16424 bp, 26 predicted proteins | sample 25_EM_MG_FD_203889 | JGI IMG/M metagenome (GOLD analysis project Ga0307518, IMG submission 203889) | Populus trichocarpa ectomycorrhiza microbial communities from riparian zone in the Pacific Northwest, United States - 25_EM | ecosystem: Host-associated > Plants > Roots > Unclassified | place...
GCCGGCACTGGGCGCCTAAAAATGACATTTGAGCGCTAATGTTGTTTCTTCTCTTCTTTCCTTCGTTTCTCCATCAATTCTTCAGCTTCTTTGCTCGTTCTGGTATGGGAGTTGGACTGCAGTAGTGCGCATTCCTTTCTCATACCATAATGGATGTTATTCCTTCAGTTTCTTCTGCTTCTTGGCAGTTCTTGTGCGAGTGATGACTGCTAGACGTCGGCAGTCGTCTCTTGCATCAGGATAGTCTTCTTGTGCGATAGATGGCTACGATGAGGCTCCGTCATGCTCATCCTTCGCATCAGGATCATTTGATATTGATGTTATCTTCCATGTTCACTGTACCAAACCTGTTTTGTGCGTGACACCGCGGTCACAATTTGATTCGCAGGAGTATTCTTATCTGCACATGCTTGTTGTTTATCTGCATATAAATGTTATATACATAAATTTAGTGGTATGTGCACCTCCTTAAGAACACTCTCACTGGTTGTCTTTACCCGCGGCTTTGGTTTGACACCCAATGCAGTACCCAAGGTGGGAGGATTCCCATGGCCTGTTATTGTTGGTTCATTTCATCCTGATGGATAATAAATATCCCACCTGTATCTTTCCTTTGCTGGATCGCCTGTTGCTGATGGGACCCAGCAGGCATGGAATATGTTGCATTTGGTGGGCCCACTTTAATATGGTGACGCACTGTGGAGTCACCATTGGTTTGATCCAAACTGGAATCTGTGGAAATATATCAGTGTATGTTCTTACAGTAAGCAGACTTACCCTCTGTATTTTGTCCCGCATGGGTCTGTTTTGACTTTTTTTTGCAGCTCTTCTCAGCATCCACTGCAAGACATCAACAATATACCACTGAATGAATAAATGTGATTACGTTGCAAATGTTCTCGGCCATGGCTGTGCCTTGACCCTGCTCCACCCCTAGATGGACCTGCGGCATTTCCATGGGGAGGCACCACAGGTTGAATGTCCTCTAAGTCCTCCTCATCATATGAGATGTCTATCAATGCCCCTCAGTGGTTGCGAATTTAATAGAATGATATTTACCTTTCCTGGGCTTTTTTCCTGTTCTCTTTGCTGCACTCTTGTGGTTGGCTATCGCAACCGCAGCTTGTAGTGAGCCATCGGACTCTAACCACCTCTTGACCTTGAAGGTATTTGTGGGATCACTCACTTGCCTGTCTCACCACCACTCCAATATTTCTGTGGCCTCTTTGTTTGTGAGCCTTGAGGGTTCCTTGAATGCGACATTGGCAGGCCAATACCTGCCCGATATATATGTGCTGCAGTCAAGCCCAATCGCTGCCCATGACTTCACCACCATATTTAACAAAGTTGTTGAGTCTTCTGAGAAGGCTAGACGTAATATGAAGCTTCAGGCAGATAAGCATAGAAATCCTGCCCCAGATTATGTTGTAGGCCAGCAAGTATGGCTCTCCATGGACAACCTTTGTATGCTAAATCACACTTCTAAAAAGCTTACTGAAAAGTGGATTGGCCCCTATGAGGTCACTCATGTAACCCTGAATGCAGTTGAGCTTAAGATCCAAAAGACTCTTCCGATTCACCCAGTTGTGAATGTATCTTGAGTTAAGCCTTATTTGGGACCTCTCCCTGGTCAACCCATGTCTCGGCCTGGTCCAGTACATGTTTCAGAAGAGCTTGATGAAGAGTATGAAGTGGACTATATTGTAGCTTCTCATATTTATAAAAGGCAGCTCCAGTACCTAGTGCACTGGAAAGGGTACAAAGAACATGAGAGAACTTGGGAACCGTCCTCCAACTTGAAGAATGCTCCTTCAAAAGTCGAGCGCTTCCAGCCCATTTCCAACTCTTGTCATCAATGATCCTACAGACAATACTCCATCAGTCTTCATGAATAAGCCCAAGGAACTGTCAGTACCAGATACCCAGCCAGCACCTACTTCTGAGGCAGCACCCGCTCCTGCACTGGCACCAGCCTCAGTGCCCTCATCCAAACCATCCATTCCACCAGCACATGTCTCCGCACCACACCTCCCGCACAGCAACCCCCTGCGTCATCCCAATTCGGATACTTTGACATTCACCATGCCTCTTCTGCTGCATCTGCTACTAGCCCCACAGTCCCACCTGAGACCGGTGAGAATCCCGCAGATGTCTGGGCTGAACACGCACACGCCCGTGAAGCCACTGCCTGAAAGTCAAGGTGCACCCATACAGGAGCGCACCATGTCCCAGAAACAGTCCTTGGGGTCCTCCATTCATAGGTCTGGATCGTCATCGTCATATGGTGCACCCATTGCACCGGCTGCGTTGCAGAGCAGGAAAGCAAGTCATAGTTCGTTCCAGCTGCGCAAGCAGGAACTCCCCAGGAGTACCTATAACTGGAGCAATTCCACCCATATTGGGTTCCATCAGGGCACCCCTGCTGGGGAGGTTTCCTGCACTTACTGTTTGCGATTGGAGTGTGAAACTGAATGGTTAGTGTCCAGGATGACCCATTTGCTGATTCCAAGTGTGCGCCAGCCCAACCGGCTGTACCAGAGCAGGCTACTGCAGCTCTCACTTGCTGAGACAGTCCATGTACCAGAGTAAGCGATGTCATGCATGTGTCTATGTGCATTTCTTACCAAGCTTGCAGGCCATTCGACCCATGTTCACCAAGAGATGACACAATGATGTGTGACAACAAGAGAGGTAGCTAATCTCAAACATGGTCACACTAGAATCTCTTCGGGCTGAAATAATCACCTAGCAATGGTAACTGGATTTCAGGAAAAGACTGGGACTACAGAAAGAAAGTGGTATCGACTTTATACCCTACGGTCCAGGGGACAAGTAACGAGAGTGGTACGACAGGAGTACGAGAAATGATGACAGCGACGAGGCTAGAAGTAGTAACGAGCGACTAGAGCTTGTCAAACAACGTAAACGTATAGTAACAGAATTAGTAACCGGAACGGGGTATCCGCTGAGTAAACATGGAATCCTCACATGATGCCAGCAACGAAACCAGTAGCAGACCCACTTCGCCCATTCCACCAAGTCATTTCGACCCGGTCAGTCATGAATGTTCTCTGGGGATGGACGGGTAGTTGACGCACCCCATAGATCCCCTCGTCAACCATCTGGATACACTCTTGGCCATCGTAGGGACTACCTCAGCAAGGAGAGTACGCACTTCCCCAAAATTCTACCGCACTTTTCTTAACGTCTCTTTTCAGCGACCGTCGTCCCGTCGTATCCCGTCAACGCCACCAATCGATACCTCTTTCCGCTCCGTCACCCAGCCAACTCCCCGATGGGCACAACCACCCCAATTCCACATCAACGGATCCGCAAGGAACTACAGCTACGGGTCAGTCACGACGCCCTACGCCAACCGCAGATGGTTCGAGTACATACTTCCCCACAGACTCAGATACTTCGGCAACCCTCATAAAAGCGCAACGACCGACCTCGATCTGCGAAACTTTTTCAAACTTGATCAGGTAACCGGTGCGATTGATGCGGTGGGCAGTGTACCGGAGGGATGCGAAATATGGATTAGGCCGAGCTACAAGGCGATGGGATGGAGGAGACAGAAGACCCCCGGACGGCTTGTCGTTTATTGAGTGGACCATAGGTATCGTCGTATCCTGAACGAGATGCCTTCTGATGATTTGCCTCTGTCAGGAGAAGACGATAGTGCGTTCTCGTACCTACCTCGTTGATATCGGTGGTGTTCATGTTTTTACAGGGCTCGATGACGTGTACAGATACTGGTCCTTTGTCGAGATGCACCCTGCTCATGTCGTTCTTACACGTCCGTCGACACAGGAGGCCGCCGACGCTCTTCATTGGTCCTATACCGATCGGCTTCTTGCGCATCCCCAGCCAGGAGGAATGTCAGCAACTCATCAGACTACTCAATGGTGCGGCGTCCATTCTACATTGTCTTGCCGTTTCTGATAGTTCCTCTACAGATCCTGGTCAGCAATCCGGTCTTTCATACACGCGCATGGTCGCGCGAATCCTATTACGAGTCGGTGCGTTCTTTTTTTTGCATCGACTGCACGGAAGTCTTATCTTGTACATGCAGCACGTTGACGCCAGGTCCACTTCAGGCCGCACAAACCTCTACCCCGCGACATCAGTCATATGCACACCACAAAGCACACGCCGATCCTCCGCACAGTGCTGGAAATCGTCGTCGGGATACTATACCTCGGAATCCTGTTCCTCTTTGTCGACAGAGCGAGATACATAATCATTTTGACGTGGAGAACAATACAGCTACTCAGAGCAGCACTCCACTATTCGTCATCGGCGCATGTGCATGTCTCGTGGTGAGGGCCGCATTCATGTTTTTGAAAGTTATACTCATTTCCTAACCACAGTCGGCCATCACCCTCAGTGCCTCAGTGATGCTCATGACCCTGCCAGAATTGGATAGTATAGCCCAGATTGGAGGTTTGGTCGCCATTTCATGACGCCCTGTGCTGAGCATGGTCACATCTTTCGTATCTATTTTCCGGTATAAATCAGAAATGGCACAGGGTTCTGCACTCACCGCTGGCGAAGGCTTTGTTCTGCTTCCTGTAAGCGTCATCCTTTGTTTAGGACCCTGTCGCCAGTCACTGACGACAGATGTTTCAGCGCCGAAGTATCATGTTTTCGCTTCCGCTCGTGTTCCTTGCGTATTCTGTCGCTGGATTCATCACGGGCGTCGTCATATACTCGTTTTAGGAGTGCTACCATCAACTTTGCTCATGCAGGAATGCCTGTCGCTGCCAAGTTTGATTAGTTTGCGCGGTGGATGGTGATTGGTGTTCTTGGAGCTCTGACGGGGTGTTGATCGCTTCTGTAATGGTGTCGAGGAGGTAATTAAGTGATCTCTATGTCTGTAGGTTCGTGATATATCCTTTCGTCCTCATGACAACTTTATCATAGTCCGAATCGTCATTCGACACCAATTGCCATCTCTTCGCACCATCGGAGGCTCGTAAACTTATTTCAGGCTTGTCTAGTTGCCGAACACAACACGGGATTTAAATTTCTATGTATGCGACCGGGTTCCTCAGCGGAACTGGTTGAAAGCTTTGCGATGGCTGGAGCTCGGACTTCTAAGGCACTGCGACCTTATTAATAACCGTGACCTTGCACTTCTCTATCTTCGAGGGGTTATGCGAGGATCGAAATTATCGATCCAGCCAGCCAATGAATAAACAGGAATGGGACTCTTGCCGATGATATTTTTGTTCTATGATTGTGTTTGTATGTTAGCTTTGCATCGACATTTACATGTACTACTATCACGCATATCTATACCTACTGGGACCTGGTCTTGTGGATTGCTCGCGAGGGTGGGATCGCACCTTTGCTGCTGAGAACGAGCGAGGAGAGAGCTACTGAGACGGGGGGTGCAATGCTATAACGAGAGATGTGAGAGACAAACGACTGGAGGAGAGAGGGGGGCGAGGAAAGACTACACAGATCTGATGTGATTTGAGTAGGTGTGGGGAAGGCCGGGGGATCCTTTTCCGTGGCCGGTTTTTCTTAGATCCCGGGTTTCTGGGGGGGGAGGAAGGCGACTCTTTCCACTGGTCAAACGCTGAATATTTATCAGACATGATATTTATCCCGGGTTTCTGAATGGGCTCTTTGAAAGTTTTAGAGATTGGCGCGAACATTCTAACATCAATGCACAATCACCAACATAGATTTTCTCGTAGTTATAAAACATGCGATCAGGAGCACACAAGACAGTCGGCACAAGAGTTCATTCACAACCTAATTCAAACAGACCACAAATTCAACATTGGCTTCAGACACCACCATCAGATATTCTGCTCTGCATCAAACCTGAACAATTGATTGTCGTCGGCCGCATTCGCGGGTTCAAGGGTAACCTGCAAAGCCAAGTGTGAAAAGGCAAGTTTTGCAATACACAGGAAATAGTGCATTTTACATTTCCAGAAGCATCAGTGTTCACAGTCCACACGTCATCAGTCTCCTGCTTTTTGATGCTGTACAGTTGTAGATCAGATCGAGTGCTGCGGTCATTGAAATGGCATGGAGAAAGACCCACGTATATCCACTGCGGATTGCATTATACTCGACAACCCAATTGGTAACCTGATTACCTGTGACAGCAACGACCACATTGCCAATGGCGCGGACCACAGTGCCTACGCGACCAATGTCAATGGTGTAGGTGTTGTTGTTGTCTGGCACTGCAGCGAACCTGAACTATTGGGGAGAGTGAATTTTGTGGATGGTAGTTGGGTATAAAACACGAAGTGCATCTTACAAGCTCAGGCTGGATACCTGATCCTTGTTGAACAGGAGCAAGGCGCATCTCTGGGTACGCATACCCATCCCTGGGAGCAAGGCCGATGGCTGGGGGACCGACTTCGGGTGAAAAGGAGGTCGTGCAAGAGACAATGGGAGCGCGAAAGAAAGGTATGTTGTAGTTGGGATCCATTCTGCAGGACGTGCTGTACAGAGAGTGATGGCTGAGTCTGGCGAACCAGTATCAGACACTGTTCCCTTTTATCCCTCGGGTTCAGACGATTGAATGCCTACAAAGGATTGGCGACCAAAGATGGACATATCTTGACATTGGATGATAAAATACTAGGAGAACGAGGTGGTGGGAAGGAACAGGCTACTTCCACGGCTTAGATGAGAGAAAGGAGACCGAACCAAGCGACAAGGATCATCGGAGGGGCGTTTATTTCGAACCTTCTGCTAGACGTTGCAGGCAATATGATAACAACTGATCTATATCTCGGGAGGCATCCGACTCGCAGGATATAAATGAATGCCAACGTTTCGACTCGGCACGAGGCGCAAACATACTAAATTTATGAATTTAGCGTTAATCTGTTTGCTCGGAGGAGAGTCGGAGAACAACGATAAAGAAAAACGCGTCGGAAACCTTTACTCTGTGTCACTAATATAGCATTGAACCATGTGCTGGGCAACGACCTTGTGGTCACGCTTCGCCCTCCGCTAAGCGCCAAAGTGCTGCTAAATTTGACTGCAGGTCCATCGATATGATGTAAGTTCCTGAAAAAAGGAGGCTTCTGAGTTTGACATGAAGGTGCAACCAGGACAAACTGAAACATACTATGCTTCGATTGAGCGCTCGAACACATGCGTGCGAGAATTGAGCCCGACTTCGAGGGGTATTCAGAATCAGATGTGACAAAATGAGGATCTGCAGGTTGTGTTCTAAGGCTGCTGGGTGGAATTGGGGCAGGGCAAATGGCATAGTATGGTTGAATCGAGGCAACGGAAACGAGCATCTGTGCTACTGCAGATGAGTTGGCTGCGTTTCAGACCTCGTGGTCCTCCACTAAGCACCAAAGCGCTGTTGCATCCGGCCCAAATTTGACTGCGGGTCCATCGATAAGATGTAAAGTCCCGAAAAAAGGATGCATCTGAATTTGACATGAAGGTGCAACCAGGACAAACTGAAACATACTATGCTTCGATTGAGCGCTCGAACACATGCGTGCGAGAATTGAGCCCGACTTCGAGGGTTATTCAAAATCAGATGAGACAAAATGGGGGTCTGCAGGTTGTGTTCTAAGGCTGCTGGGTGAAATTGGGGCAGGGTAAATGGCATATGGTTGAATCGAGGCAACGGAAACGAGCGTCTGTGCTACTGCAGATGAGTTGGCTGTGTTTCATCGGACCTCGTGGTCCTCCACTAAGCACCAAAGCGCTGTTGCATCCGGCCCAAATTTGACTGCGGGTCCATCGATAAGATGTAAAGTCCCGGAAAAAGGATGCATCTGAATTTGACATGAAGGTGCAACCAGGACAAACTGAAACATACTATGCTTCGATTGAGCGCTCGAACACATGCGTGCGAGGATTGAGCCCGACTTCGAGGGTTATTCAAAATCAGATAAGAGAAAATGGGAGTCTGCAGGTTGTGTTCTAAGGCTGCTGGCAGGGCCAATAAATCGCATATGGTCGAACCGAGGCAACGGAAATGAGCACCTGTGGTGCTGCAGGTAAGTTGGGGACTGTCATTAGGGAGGCTCAGAGTAGTCGCAGTCGCAGTCTCACGTGACTTGCCATATCGAGGCATACCGTATTATCTAATGTTGAAGGTTTGGTCGGAGTGCAAATATTCAGTACGAAAACTTTCGAGTAGGATTGACTACCAAATAATGCTAATAAGTTGTGTACAAAAAAGTGCTAAATACAAAGGGAGAATACATGAGTGTGTACCATTGAAATGGAGCAAATGAGGAGCCAAGATGGAGCCAAAAAAAGAGTGTGCATGGGGGGGGGCTTGAACTGACACCTTAGGTAAAAAGAAGAGGGACATCAACCATTAGACTATAAATGCAACAATATCATCATCAACAACGTAAATATGACCGAATTTAAGCATTCAGTCATATTTACATTGACGATGATACTATCCATGGCCTGATAGTGTAACGGTTGACATCCCTCTTCTTTTTACCTAATGTCGGAAAAATCTTTTCCGAATTCCGACTGCTTGCAAGCGGTTGAAAGGCCGCAATGTGCCGGCAGCATTTTAATTGCATTGTGACTGAACCCGAAAAAATCCCAATGTGGTTGCAAGGCCATTCCAAGTATGTCTCAATTGGTACAACTAATTTGGATATCGTACCTCTCCCAAGGGGGTCTCAAGATCTTGCAATGCCATGCAACGTCATGCAACGTCATTATAAGGAATTTAAATGTCATACCTCTCCGGGGGGGGGTCTCAAGACCTTGCAATGTCACAAAATGTCATTACACGAGGTAGGTCTCATTGCAAGCCACTCAGCAAGTCACAATTTATGGCACAAGAAATTCGGCCATTCCAACTGGGTTGTGCATTCAAATGCAGTGCCATTTTATTTCAATGTAATTCAACAGAGTGAATGGAATGTATAAAATTTCATGCTAGTAATAGACTATCATACCACCAGGGACGATTTGGTTCAGACTGGACAATTAATATTCTGGAATACAATGGGGGCGGCGACACGGTACAAGATGGTGTAGAGAGGGGGAATGGGGGTAATATTGCATACCATGCACAAGGGCTGGTTGGACAGGCCCTTGTACCGAAGTCATGAGATACGAGCGGGAGAGGTAAGACTATGAGCGGGGGGGAGAGGTTAGAGATGGAGAAGGGAAACAGGGAGATTGCACACCGTACACAAGGGCCGGTTAGACAGGCCCTTGTACCAAAGCCGTGAGATACGAGCGGGAGAGGTAAGACTAATATACGAGTGGGGAGGGGAGGTTAGAGATGGAGAAGGAAAACGGAGGGATTGCGTACCGTACACAAGGGCTGGTTGTACAAGCCCTTGTACCGAAGCCATGAGATACGAGCGGGAGAGGTAAGACTATATGAGTGGGGGGGAGGTCAGAGATGGAGAAGGAAAACGGAGGGATTGCATACCGTACACAAGGGCTGGTTGTACAGGCCCTTGTACCGAAGCCATGAGATACAAGCGGGAGAGGTAAGACTATATGAGTGGGGGGGAGGTCAGAGATGGAGAGGGGAAACAGGTGGATTGCATACCTGTGCACAAGGGCTAGTTGAACAGGCCCATGTACCAAAGCCATGAGATGCGAGTGGGAGGGGTAATAAGAGAAGGAATGAGCAGACGAATCCGAGTGGACAGAGCAGCTCAGAATCCTTCAAGGCGCCCGATCCGAATTGAAGGAATTCGACGCTGGTGCTGCTGCAGCATCGGTGAGTGGTAATACGGACTCTGTCGGCGTTGTCGTCGCTAGTAATATTAATGAAGGGGCGGAGAAATGGAATTATAAAGTTGATATAACAACAATAAGATGAATCAGAGTGTGGAACGTCGACGAAGTCAAGAAGCAGGAGTGACAACCAAATTTGAACGTGCTTTAAATGCCGCTTATTCGATTGTTTGGCATTGTATAGACTTGAACTTGATTTAGACTAATTGGAACATGTTGGAAACACAAGGCTCATGTATTGCAGGAGGAAAGCGGAAATACATGAAAGCAAAAAATGTATGAAAGGGGAAACGTATGAAAGCAGCTGCGGAAACGTATTATGAAAGCGACGGAAATGAAGAAAAAGTGTTTACATAAAAAGATATTGGCAGTCTAAGCCTGACCCCTACCTCTCCTGGTCCTTCGACCATTGGAGACAGCACTGCTAGAGTCGTTGACTTCAACATCCAGGCCCACCTCATCCACGGTAGTTGCCTTTCCTTTGCGTTTTCCCTTGCCTTTTACTTTATTACCTATTATTACACCAGGCACTTCAATGAGCTCATGCTCAACTGCAACTTCTGAAGGACTGGGCACTGGAGGAGGAGTAGGCGCCAAAGGAGGAGTGGGTGCCAGAGGAGTGGGTGCCGGAGGAGTGGGTGCTGGAGGAGTGGGTGCCGGAGGAGGAGTGGGTGCTGGAGGAGCGCCCAGTGACAAATCATGCATGGCTGCCGAGATGGATGGAGCAGCAACTGAAGTAGGTGGATGACTGAAAGACAAAGAAAGTGAGTGAGGGTGCCCGAACTTTGGAGGAGGGCCAAAGCTGACCGTGCGCTGATAGCTGGCACTTCAATGCCTGCTTCAAATGCATTCTGGTATGCAAGTTCCCAGTCATCCTCTTCCACTTCCACCGGCGCTATTCCACCATCCTCAGAGGAGGTCGCCTTGAAAAGGGCATTATTAAAGAATGTGAAAACCGACCGTGCCCATGCATCACCAGTCAGGAGGCGTGAACGGTAGTAATTGTGCCATTCGAGATACGGAATTTGAGTTTTATCACCTTTAACATTGAGAGAAGTGTCCCCAGATAGTATAAAGACGGCCTGATAAAAGTATTAGTTCCTAGCAGGTCTTGGACTGGGATGTAATATTAATACTCACCACAATGGCAGCACCAGCAATCATTCCTGCCGAGGTATTCCTTAGCTCCCATAATTTAGCCTTGCATTTTGGTCCGGGAGCATTAGCACCTCCGCCAACTGACGACTTCCCGAAGAAAGCGGCACGAAGAGCCTGTTAGTAAGGAGTTAGATATCAACCATTGAAAGCAAAGAGGGAAGCACGCACACGAACGAGAAGGGCTGTCTTCAGGAAGTCTGCAAGGTTCGGGTTGTCTGGATGCGGGAAAAGGCAAGGGGCAAATTTGGTATACTTTCCCATAGGGCTGAGCAGTAGATCCCGGCAGCATGGTTCTTCAAAGCGATTGCAGGTACGCAGGAAGATATTCGCAGGAAGCCCAAAAACAGCGCCAGCCATACTTTTGATATCAGAGGCCATTTCTGAGCGAACACTTTGAACACCATGCGAGAACTAATATTATGAAGGCGTTCAGGTTCGACAATAAAACAAGAACAAGATTTTAAAGGACTCACAGCATCGCCGACATCTTTGTGGGCCATGAGAGCATGGTCTTGCTTTGAAATGAACTTGAAAAGTTCCGTCTTCACTCCGTCTTCGATGGCAAGTGGAGAGAGCCAGCGTTCAGCACTATAAAGGTCGATTTCGGGGTTCTTGCACAACGGAAAAATCTGGGTGGGGATCCAGAGGCAGTGCGTAGCGGAGTACTTGCGACCATATGCACGAATGCCCTCTTCTTTCAGGGCGACCGACAGTTCTTTGTTTGATAAGTTCTGGACCTTGCCCTTACGACCTTTTCCCTTCTGCGCTTCCAGGAGAGCATTTCGTTTCTCCAGCACCTGGAACTTGCCGTGCATCTCAAGGAGGAGATTCTGCGCTCCTTCAAGTGCCTGATCAATCCAATGCATGAGTATGATCTAAGATGCAGTAATGAATGTAGAATTCACCTCGCGAACCTCATGAGGAGTCGCATTTGCTGCGCGGGGGGCAACGGCGGCACGAATTTGCTTCAGCTCTTCGGACTCGCTCTCTGAGCCAGAATCACTCGACTCGGAATTGTCAGAGCTCTGGGCGCCATTCATTGCAGAGCTGAAGTCCTCCTGTTGAGCGGGGCTCATTGGATTCAGAGAAGGGTCCAAGAACTGAATGAAGGTGTCAGTTCAGAGGTGGAACCTGGTCCATTCATCAGCGACTTTAACACATATATATACGATTTGGCACATACCACAAAATTGGTCAGACGGGCAACTCTGACTCATGTTGTGACCTCAGGCGGATTGATGTTGGACCGGAGATTAATAGGAAGCGACATATTATTTGGGTGATTTGCCTTGAGGCTTGTACACGGCGTGAACACATCAGGATGAGTAATTGCCCATACGCTCATGGATCCCTGCCTCAGAAAATTTCAGGCTCTACATCAATCTTACCTGGATATGGCCGTAGTTCCATTAAATGCCTTTACTGCAAGTATGACTGCAGCAGCCCTTGTTAACGGCTAAGAGCTGTGTGCGATGTAAGTGATCATGCAGCACATCAAATGACACATAATACTCAGCCTGCTGCATACACCATTGGCCCTCGATCTGAGGTGCAGCAACCTTAGCGCACATCGCTTGAGGTAATATTAGTGCTCGCCGTCACTTGAGGGCGAGTCCAGTGATTTAGCCCCAAGGTCCGTTGACTCCTCTTTGTCATGATAGAGTGACAATATTTGCGTAAACAACATGACGGTCCGAATGAAAGACGTCATTCCACAGGCCCTGATTCTAATCTTTTAGCTGTTACATACGATATTGTTCGGAAGCAGCATCACCGTTTGAAGTATAATGATCATAATACTAATATTAGTCTGTTGTGGTCTTGGACGGACGCCGAGTGTCTGAATCTGATGTGATCGGTTGAGTGCGTGACGCTGCAAGGGGAGGGAGACAAGGAATGCAGTGTCCTGCGTGGTATCTAGAAGACATTGTAAGGCGTGTCTCCGCTGGACTCCGCTGGCCATCGACAACAAAACAAGGCATGGAATGGAATGGAATTAGATTGACTGACTATTAATACGCTAATACAATGCAGCATATTAATAATATTACATAATAATAATAATTCCAGGCGGACCCAAGACAGGAGTAGATCGAATAAGTTACAGAGCATTATGAGAACAGCGATGTACAGTACATGAACGAATAATATTATGTAGCTCCGGATTTCTCCAACTGTGTCCTCTTCCTCGAGCCCGCAACATCCGTGTCCAGCCCTCATTTTCGACCGCCTTTGGCTTCGTCAAGGAACTTGTCCAGACCAAAGACATCACCAGCATCCTTCTCAAACTGCACTGGTCCCTCCCTCATGGCCTCACCTCCTGTTTGTTCACACCTTCGAAGCCAACTCGGGACTTGCCAAGCCAGAAGCGATCATTGTTATTAAGTGCCTTCCCAATGCCTTCTTCGGTGCCTCTGCCAAATGCTTCGTCGTTGCCGCCCACAGGTGCAACGTTCCCCCTTGCCTTATAGATAGCAGTGCAGCAGTAGATCCGTGGAAGAGAGGTCGGTCATACAATCCATAGCCGTCTTCGTCCCCAAAGGAATTGCCAAGACTCTCTCGATTGAAAAGTCTAGAATCTAGCATGCTCTCCTTCGACATCGTGCGCTTCGCCAAACCAAGAGCAATCTTTTCAGGGATGTCACGGTTTTGTTGCCGCTCGGGCATCTTGCCACGTTGTTCAGCACCCATATTCGACATCCGCATTTCTCGCTCTCACTTGCGACGCTTCTCAGTGCGGAGGTCGTCCCGAAGCTTAGCGGGTTCTCGGGACTCTGCTGTTGGCCTTGATGACACCGTTTGTGATGCATCACTGCGTTCTTCTCGTGCACGTTGTGCTAGTAATCGAAGGTTCTCTTCTTTTGTCTCTTTTTCTTTTTGAGAGAGCTTTTGTTGCATGAGTGCGCGCTGTTGGACTTCCTCGCAAGCATGTCTGTCAGCGATGTAAAGAGCTTCCAAAAACTTAGCGAAGTTGACATTGATATGAGCCTGGAGCACCGTCAGCGATGCGGACAGACAAATCCAGACAGTAGCTCACATCTTGAAGGCCACGACCATCCACTGCAAGACGCTTGTCCAAGGGAATGGTGTAACCCTCAATGACCCGTCTCCACTACCTTGTTGACCCGGAGTATATTGCACGTATGTTGTCTTCCCCGTGGAATCCTGTATGGACTTCTGTAACCACTTTGGTTACAGGACAACTCGAAATAGACAGGAAGAATGGGTACCTCGAGATCGGAAGCAGCGCCATCGACAGCCTGGATGAGATGATCACAGTGTATACTCGTAGGAACCGCGCAACGGGCGAGGCCAGCACTCATGAACTGTAAACTGTACGAGGAATCAGCGGCATAACAACCCTACGACTAATGTGACATACAGAGCCATTCTGTCGCGCAAATGAGACTGTTTCAACGCTAATAATAAATGAGCTACTCACTGTGCAGAAGCATCTTGCATAGCAACCCGCTGGGGGGTTCAACCGCAGGTAAGTCTCGCCCCTGATTTTCCCTCCGCCAGAGAGGCTTCTTTCGGGATCAGCGAGATGGCTGTACAAAATCTTCTCTACAAGAGTGAGCGGATGGTGGTCGAGTAGTTCCCTTACTCGCTCGAGTTTATTAAGTAGCTTGCCATACGGTGGGGTAATAGAACTACAGTCCTTGTCGGTCACTGGTGCATGGGTTGCTTCTTACCCGTCACCAACTTCTCCAGTGCTTGTCTCGTCTTCTCTGTTGTAGCCTGGACCTCCTCTTCTGAGGGCCTCTCCGGATTACGTTGATCATCGTCGAGGTCCTTCCCATTATGAGCGAGGGGACTATTAGATCTTTGAACTGAGACTGAATGATTTTGCCTTGCCGTTGACCCTGGTGATGGATAGCGCCATAGCGGACATTGCCTTCCGAGTCAACCTGAAGTGCAAGCGTGTTGCCAGCTTGGGTCTACATTTGGATCAGCTGATATGCGGATGAATGTAAAATGGACATACATACCTTCTTCTTTCCGAGGTTCAGCGGGTATTGTGCAACATGGCACTCTGGGTAGGAACCACTGGCTGGAGTAAGCATGCAGGGTAGAGCAAAGAACAACGTAAAGAACCAACCAAAATCTTCTTGAGGAGTAGGTTTCCATCCCCCGCACTTTCTGTAGAGTGGTATTGGTCTTCTTGTGATCACTGCTTGCGACGGAATCTGATGCTGTGTCTCTGCTTCGTCATCTGATACAACGGATGTAATAAGTGTCGGTTGTGGGAGCAAACTGAAAATTATGAGTATCACAAAACAAAGAAGCACATGAGCAGGCGTACACAGCCAGAGTGATAGCCATGCCAGGATTTTGAGCACATCATAGCAGACATTGTCTTCGGAGTCAATTTGCAGAGCAAGCATGTTTCTAGCTCAATGGGTCTACATAGAGAATCGAGTTGGATTAGTTGATGGGATTAGTTGATGTATTATAAGATGAACATGCATGCCTTCTTGCCGAGGTTTGACGGATGTTGTGCAACATGCCATAATTCTGGATAGGAACCACCGTCACCTGTCGGGAGTAAGAATGCAATATATCATATATGACAACACAAGGAACAGACCGAAGTCTTCTTGGGATGTCGGTTTCCATCCTCCAGGCTTCCTGTATGGCGATATTGTACTGTTGGCCCTGGTGAGCAACGGCATCATAACGGACATTGCCTACAGAGCAAACGTGTTGCCGACTTGGGTCTACAAAAGAAATTGAGTTGGATTAGTTGATGCGTGGATGAATGTAAGAGGACCATGCATACTAATATCTTCTTCTGAGGTTCAACGGATATTGTGTGATACGACATTCTGGGTATTATTAGGAACCACCGTCACCTGGCAGGAGTAAGCACACATATAATAGCAAAGGGTGATGTATAAGAAACTGACCGAAGTCTTCTTGGCACGTAGGTTTCCATCCTCTGTGCTTTCCGTCCAATAATATGATTCTCCCTCACTGAAACATACCCCGAGTGACAGTTGTTCAAATAAGTATCATCGCAGATGATCATGCTGGAAACTTGTGATGACAAAAGGGATGGGCGGGGATTCCACAGAAAATGAAGTTGCGATGTGTTCGTGGACGTAGAAATGGTATGGTTGCCGACCGACACCACCGATGTCACGCACCAAACAGGTTGGGTACAGTGAACATGGAAGATAACATCAATATCAAACGATCCTGATGCGAAGGATGAGCACGACGGAGCCTCATCGTAGCCATCTATCGCACAAGAAGACTATCCTGATGCAAGAGACGACTGCCAATGCTGACAGTCATCACTCGCACAAGAACCGCCAAGAAGCAGAAGAAACTGAAGGAATAACGTCCAGTATGGTATGAGAAAGGAATGCAATCTACTGCAGTCCAACTCCCATACCAGAACGAGCAAAGAAGCTGAAGAATTGATGGAGAAACGAAGGAAAGAAGAGAAGAAACGACGTTAGTGCTCAAATGTCATTTTTAGGCGCCCAGTGCCGGCATTCCGATATTTTGAATAGCTCCACCGTTTC
>Ga0307518_10001662_pt1 | contig 16424 bp, 14 predicted proteins | sample 25_EM_MG_FD_203889 | JGI IMG/M metagenome (GOLD analysis project Ga0307518, IMG submission 203889) | Populus trichocarpa ectomycorrhiza microbial communities from riparian zone in the Pacific Northwest, United States - 25_EM | ecosystem: Host-associated > Plants > Roots > Unclassified | place...
TAAGGTCACAGTTGTTCTTATATTTTAAAAGTATTTTAAAAAAAATTAAATTAATTTTATTTTTTTGCTTCAAATTTTATTTTTTTGTTTTTTCAAATTGTTTCAATATGTTGATGTTAATTTTTTTAAAAAAAAATATTATTTTGATGTATTTCTGAGTCAAAAACACTTTGAAAAGCAACCATTGTCACACTCTCAAATATCCTCTAAAACATATCATGGTACATCGAACTCAATATTAGTGATAGTGAAAAAAACTATTAAATCTCTTTGATATATATCTTAGTTTAAAGTTCCTTATAACAAGTTGGATGAGTAATTTGTTAATTTAAAATGACATTATTTTAATATTATTTATATAAAAAATTACCCAATATTATTTTGATTTTATTTTTAGAATAAAAATAAATTTTAATAAGATTATATATTGATCTATAAGATGTTCAAGTCAACTCTCACTTATTTATTTTAAAACTCAACTCAAGTTAAGTGCTAAATTGAATATATATTAGGAAGTTTATTTTTCCTTACTTGTAAAAGTTTAATTTTATTTAAAAAATTTTGAATTTAAAAAAATTTCCTATTATAAAAAAAGATTAACGTGATCTTTTGTTTTTGAAGTGATGATTAATTTAGTATATTGTGTTCTTAATTTGATCGTCGCAGGAGATAAAAAAAAGAAAAAACATCTAAGGGTCAAATCTCACGTGAATAAAGGTCTAATCCGTCTCATTTTCAACCCATATGACTTGTTAAAAAGTATTTTTATGAGAAAAAGTTTGCATAATATTATTCCTACTTTAAAAATCTTTGAGGTTTTTTTTTCTCTTTAAATTATCACAATTAGTAAACTTAATTAGAAAAAAAGCACAGTAAAATAAATATCATATCTTATTTAATCATGCTAGTTTCATAAGTGCAAAAACAAAAATTCATTAATCGTGTTAGTGTAATTTTCACAACAAATTTACAGTGGTGGTGTTTTTATATCGTTTTTGGGAGTGTGGTAGTAGTTACTTTTTAGAGATTGTTTGGGAACGTGGTGCAAACCGTGTTCCTCAAAAATTCAAATTTTTTTTTGCTAAAAATTAATTTTTTTTTGTGCTTTGGATCATTTTGATGTGCTGATTTTAAAATTTATTTTTAAAAAATAATAAAAAAATTATTTTGATGCATTTCGGCATGAAAATTACTTTGAAAAGCAACCACAACCACAACCACACTCCCAAACAGAAGTGTTCATTTTAAAACACATCAAAATAATATATTTTTTATTTTTTTAAAATTATATTTAACATCAGCACATCAAAATAATCTGAAAATATCAAAAAATTATTAATTTAAAATAAAAAAAAATAATTTTTTTCAAAACACAATGCCAAAAACACTCACTAGCACAACAAATTTTGTTGCGGCCGCCACAATCTTTGAAGTTTTGAAATCAATCAGCACATGGTATATGCATAATTATTAATTTGTAGTATTTTAGAAAGATTGTGATTACTTTGATCTACTAGTAGCTTCATGGAATTAATGGCTGCATGATTATTGTGACCATATAAGATGAGGAAGTTTTTTTTTTTTGACATGATAGATTTGCATTTTAAAAATATATTTAAAAAAATTAAAATTTTTTTTTTAAAATTAATATTTTTTTGATATTTTTAAATTAATAATATAATAATATTAAAAATATTTTTAAAAAATAAATTAAATATTATTTTAAATAAAAAATACTTTAAAAATAATCCCATACACATTCTCAAACATCAGTTATCCACGGCTGACGGGAGCGAATAGACCTTTTTCAGCACATCAGAGCCGGCACTGGCTTTGACTGGTCAGGGACACCCACCTAATTACTTCACCCTACGGGGCTGCATTTGCTGAGATTGAAATTGACACTTTGACCGGAGATTTCCACACAAGAACAGTAAATGCTATCAGAACATAAGCTACTGTATTCAATTTTAAAGATTGCGACGGTGGAACTGCCGCCACAGTTAATAATGGTATATGAAAGTATAGAAGTGACTGGTTTTTTAAAATATTTTTGTTTAAAAATATATTAATATAATATTTTTATATATATATAAATTTATTAAAATAATAAAAAAAAATTTAAACAATTTTTTTTTAAAAATTTACCCAATTCTGATTTAAAATGCAATATCCAAAAAAAAAAAAAAAAAATCGTTGCGTTAATTGCAATCAGGGCAAACTTTGCCCTTGTTTTTTTGTTTAGGAGTGCAGCTTAAATGAAAGTTTGGCTAAAATTTAATAATGTAAACACGAGATTAGATATTCAGATTACTTAAGGAAAAAAAAGGAATAATGTTTCTTTTGAGAATATGTTTTCTCATTAAATATAAAATATATATTTTAAGTGATTATAAAAGAAGCAGGAGGATATGTCTCTCTCTCATGATCAACTTTTATATTTTTTAATCATCAATAAGTTTTTTCTATTGATATTTTGCATTGATTTTTATAGATCAAATTGTTTTATCACTAACCCCCATTGGTATTTATGATAAAAAAACCCCAGTTGGAATAAATAAAAAGAATTGAAAAAATTAAACAGTACAATGACAATGTAAATTTCTAGAGACACCGTTACCAACGAACATTTCAATAGAAAATAAATTACCGACGAGTAGTTTTTCGATAGACGTTTTACATCCATAAATCAATCTGTAAAATACACATCGATGGAATGGTAGAGTAAATACCAATATAATATTTTATTGATAAAACTATTAAATGCAATAGTGTTCTAAGATATTATATTTGATTTTTAAAAAACTAAATTCTTTCCAAAACACTTATATTTCTAAGAATTGCACAAAAAAACTATTTATTTTGCAAGCAAACTACGGCCAAACGAGAATTTAAAAAGGAAAATACACTTGTAGAAGAGAAAAAGAGGTGCATGGTTTTGAAAAGTAAATAATATTTATTAGTTCTCAGGTCTGACAATAAATATTAAAGTAAAGATGGCGGTTGGTGGCTGTGTTCTTTGTTGCTAACACTACTAGGTTGTTCAGGTGAGAGAAAGCTATAGCGGTTGATGGTTTTCAGGTGGTGTTGCTTCGGTAATGGTTATGGAGGAGGTTGATCGTGGTGGTGCATGCTTGTGTCGGAGAGGCTGGCTATTGGAGAAGGGTTGTTGGCAACAATGTTGCTGATTTGTGGATGATGATTGGGAGGCGATAGTAGATTGGTGGTGTTGTGGTTGTTCAGTATAGTAGTTGGCTGGTGGCTACTCTAAAGAGACGGCAATGGTGAGGAGTTGTTGTGGTGTTTTGAAAGATGAATAGGCTGTTGGTCGGAGAAGGAGAGGGCAATGAGCCTTTTGAGTTTCTTTTTGTACTTCTTGCTTTGATTTGTAAAGAGTTTCTTCGAGAGCTTCAGTCTCCTTTTCCTTCCTAACTAATTGCTCAATCAAAGACTTGCTACTTAATTTAGAAGAACATTAGGTTTAAGATACGAAAGCCAAGAAGACTTGTTTATTGCTAGGTTTTATCATGGATTGAATATATATATAAAGCATTAGGAAAGAAAAAGATGGAGAAATAGTATTATAAGAATATTTTATATATTGAATCAATTATAATTATAAATATATAATATTTCAGAAATTTTTTTGTTAACAAAAGCCAAGAAAACTTGTTTCTTGCTAGGTTCTATCATGGATTTGAAAGGGGAATATATATATATATATATATAAAAGGATTAGGAAAGAAAAAAAATGGAGAAATAGTATTATAAGAATAATTTATATATTAAATCAATTATAATGATAAATATATAATATTTCAGGAATTTTTTTGTTAACCAAGTTTAGGTCCTAAATTCGGTATATAAAATGTTATCAACTATATTAATAATAATATATAAAATATATTTTCTCTTTTAATGTGTTATCAAATGATAATGTTTTAGATGATGGGTGGATTAAAATCCAACGGCCATGAAGAAGAGATGAAGCATGATCCAATAGGATGAATAGATGGAGGCATTTTAGAGAAGACTTGGTTAGGAGCCACGAATTGGCGCGAAACCAAAGGGAACCAAACCGAACTCAAAGGTCCTCTTGAAGACTGTCTCATCATCTCATACTCATTCACTATCTTTCGTCCACTAAAAACAGAAACTCTCTTCACTCTCCATTCTTTCTTTCTTCCTTCCTCTTCTAAACAAAGATTTAAACCAAAATTTTCAGTTTCTTTTTAGTCCGAACTTGATGTATTTCCTTTAAAAGTCCGTTCTTTTTTTAATCTTTTCCCATATTTGGAATTGGGGTGTAAAAAAGAAGAAAAAGAATTGAACTTGATCTAGTTTTTGTGAAATTATGAATCCAATCCATGTTTGTGCCTAAAAGGGTCTTCAATGGAGGTGCCAACATAGTCATTGCATTGATCTATATATATATATAGATTGGTACGATCAACGAGAGGTGAAGGTAGAATTTTGAGCCAAGAAAGTTGAATGGTTGGATCTTTACATTTTATGAAGATGGAGCTTGCTTAGTCCAAACTTGAATTTAGATTTCTTCAAAATGGTAAGTGGATCGATTTCTTTTTATTATTGTATTTGTTGTTTTACGTGTGATAAGTCTTTGTATGAATCCTTTTTATGAAGGAAGAGTTCATGATACGATCTCATAGTATTGTCGACTTGATCTATCAACAATGTGGCTGCATTGAAGCAGCTTTCATGGGGCTGGAAAATTCATTTATCTTTAATTGTTAATGTGGAGATCACAAATGGTTTAAGCTTGGATAATAGGAACTAGAGTGGAACTCTTTCATGAAGAACAGAACAAGAATGCTAGGAGAAAGCATGATAGAGGGTTATATAAAATATTTTTTTTTGTAATAAGAGCTTAAATTATTAAGTTAAATTATTGTTTTAATATAATATTAAAATTTTATTGATAAAGTGGTCATATCTGCTTTAACAAAAGAGTATACTGTTGAAGTGTTAAAAAAACTGAATATTTACATCAAAATCATTAGAAAATATAAAAAAAAAACATTAATTTTATGCTTTTTCAAGTTAAATGTAATTTTACAATGTAGTTCCAAACGTAAAAACAAATAGTGTTTAATTAGTGTTTGTTTGTTTGATTTCTTTGCATGTATTTAAGGGTGTGACACCAACTATGTAAATATTATGAAAGTAACATTACATTCTAGCCAAATATTCACTTCTTGCACCTTATATGTTTATGCTTTGAATACTCAGGGAAGTAAGGAGAATATAATTGTAGGTTCTCATGTTTGGGTTGAAGACCATGAGTTGGCTTGGCTTGATGGGAAGGTATCAAAGATTACTGGACAGGATGCCGAGATCGAAGCTTCAAATGGGAAGAAGGTGCATCAAATTCCTTAAGTTGTTTCTTTTTTATTCACTTTCTTTTTGCAGCATATCAGTTCATGTAGTTGAAGGTTCTGAAGTAATAAATTTTACTTACATTTTGATTCTTTGTTCCTCTGTAATCATGTTAGGGTTTGCATTCGAGGGACTAGTTCTACATGTTCTGAAATTCAGAAAAATTCTTGTTCTTAGCATCTTTTGTCCTACTAAACTGGCCATGCATGTCTCCATCGCTAAAACAAGTGATTAAAACTAATCTTGCAGTGATATTTATGATTTAGTCCTAAAAATCTTCATATCTCATTTTAATAGTTGAGTTTTTCTAGCTTCCTGACATTGTCTTTCCTGTTTTGCTAACAAAAGGTCACGGCAAAATTATCGAAAATATATCCGAAAGATATGGAAGCTCCTGCTGGTGGAGTTGATGACATGACAAAGCTTTCTTACTTGCACGAGCCTGGAGTTCTGGAGAACCTGAAAACAAGATATGAGCTGAATGAAATCTATGTAAATCTTCCTTCCCCTTCATGCTAATAATACATCCAACATTGCTCTAAATTAAAAAAAAAAATGATTTCCGATTCAATGATCTGTGTAACAATATAAACCTCTGCCTTTCGATCTCAGACGTATACTGGAAATATTCTTATTGCCATCAATCCATTTCAAAGACTGCCCCATCTCTATGATGGTCACATGATGCAACAATACAAGGGAGCACCATTTGGAGAGTTAAGTCCTCATGTTTTTGCGGTTGCTGATGTTTCATACAGGTAATTCCTATTCCCATTTGTCATTCCATGTCATTTTCTTTATAAATGGAAGCATAATCAATGAAATGCTTTGTTAAATTCAGGGCAATGGTCATTGAAGGGAAGAGCAATTCCATTTTGGTCAGTGGTGAAAGTGGTGCGGGTAAAACCGAGACCACGAAAATGCTTATGAGGTACCTTGCATTTTTAGGCGGTCGAGCTGCCACTGAAGGACGAACAGTTGAACAACAAGTTCTTGAAGTATGTTTGAACATTCATCTTTCGTTCTAACCTTTAGAGTTTCACTGTTTCATTTTATCTTCTACTGGGGTATTCCTTTCATTTCACACAGGCATCTGATTAGACTTTTCTGTTATCTGATCTGATTGCAGTCAAATCCAGTCCTTGAAGCATTCGGGAATGCTAAAACTGTTAGAAATAACAATTCCAGGTGAGATAATTCACTTTGACATGAAATGAGTATCAGCTAAAATTGCTACATGCGCGCATGCTTTAGCATCAAATCTTCCACAACAATGAAGGGCTAATTTTTTCCCGACATGAACATACCTCCAATAATTTTATTGACAATTTCATCAAGAAGTTTCAAAACTATATTCATTGGTGTTTTTGCATTGATGTGTTCCTAAAATTAATACTGGTGCAGCCGTTTTGGTAAATTTGTTGAGATCCAGTTTGACAAGCACGGAAGAATTTCTGGAGCTGCCATCAGAACTTACCTTCTAGAGAGATCTCGTGTTTGCCAAGTTTCCAATCCTGAGCGCAACTACCATTGTTTTTACCTTCTTTGTGCCGCACCACAGGAGGTAACTTTCTGGTGAAATGAGAGCTCCAACTGTGATTTTATAGCTAATGGCGCGTGTTTATCAAGCCAGTTTGATACAAGTTCTAACTTACTGTTAACAGGAAATAGAGAGGTATAAGTTGGGGAGCCCAAAATCATTCCACTATCTTAACCAGTCAACTTGCTTTGAACTAGTTGGTGTAAGCGATGCGCATGACTACCTTGCCACAAGAAGAGCTATGGATATTGTTGGAATAAGTGCAAGGGAGCAGGTATAGCTTTTGAAGTAATATGCTTTTGACTGCTGCCAGTCGGTCCGGCATCTTACTCTCTTTCCCTCTCTCCCAGGAAGCAATTTTCAGAGTTGTTGCTGCAGTCCTTCATATTGGAAATATTGATTTTGCTAAGGGAAAGGAAGTTGATTCATCGGTACCTAAAGATGATCAATCTAAATTCCATCTCAAAACAACTGCGGAGCTGCTAATGTACAACATCTAATTTTCATACATAAGCATGGATGGTATCTGATGTGTTTGCTTTCATGTTAGATGTTATTGCCACATCTTTTGTTTTTTTTTTTCAGGTGTGATCCTGTTGCCTTGGAAGATGCATTATGCAAGCGTGTCATGATCACTCCCGAGGAGGTTATCAAGCGAAGTCTTGATCCTCAAAGTGCGGTGATTAGCAGGGATGGTTTAGCTAAGACGATTTATTCTCGTTTATTTGATTGGTAAGACATTAATGTCTTCCATTGATGTCCTTTGTAACTTAAGGAGTCTTACGATGTTAAATTTGTTGGGTCATGTGCAGGATAGTGGATAAGATTAATAATTCCATTGGACAAGATCCTAACTCAAAATCTCTGATTGGCGTCCTCGACATCTACGGTTTTGAAAGCTTCAAGACAAATAGGCAAGAACCGATGAAAGCTAGATGCATATAATTGAATGGATGGTGTTATTCTTACATAGATTACAGGAACTACTCGGACAGTTCTTGTAACAATTTTACAATCCTTTCTTTGCAGCTTTGAGCAGTTCTGTATTAATTACACAAACGAGAAGTTGCAGCAGCATTTCAACCAGGTAATCCTGCAGACCATGTTGACCATTTAGCTAGAGTCATTTTCAACTATCTAACTAAAGAAGGTTTGGTAATGACTCTCAGCACGTCTTCAAAATGGAACAAGAGGAATACACAAAAGAGCAGATTGATTGGAGCTACATTGAGTTTGTCGATAATCAAGATGTCTTGGATCTTATTGAAAAGGTTTTTCCCCCATGATTCACATTTTCTCTTTTCTTCTATACCTAGATCGTTGACAAAGGACTGTGATGGGGCATGCACGTGCAAGTTTTGAGCACTCTTCAAACTATTTTTAAAATTGTTTTTGTCACATTTTGCACACCATTGCTCCTATCATTTACTTGTCTATTTTTTTCTTGGGATCCTGCAGAAACCAGGTGGGATAGTAGCTCTCCTTGATGAAGCTTGGTATGTTACTTTAATCCATGCTTTCCAGGATAATTTGCATCAAAATGCAAAGAGTTCTGGCTGTAATTCCCACTTAAAATAATTTAGAAATTTCCACGTATCTCTTGTCAGCTGCATGTTGTTTCTTTCTTTAATCTTCTTGTCGAAGATCAAATTGGTTTCTCAATTCTTGTTAACAATGTCTTCTTTTCAGCATGTTTCCCAAGTCGACACATGAAACATTTTCAAACAAGCTTTATCAAACATATAAAGTTCACAAGCGCTTTATCAAGCCAAAATTGTCTCGCACGGATTTCACCATTGCTCATTATGCTGGAGAGGTAAGCTCTATCGATAAAACATTAGTAGTATATACTTGCATGATTTGAACTGTGGCTACTTTAAGATTATTTTCTCGCATTTTCAGGTCCAGTATCAATCCGACCACTTTTTGGACAAGAACAAAGACTATGTAGTTCCCGAACATCAAGATTTGTTGGGTGTTTCCAAATGTCCTTTTGTAGCAGGTCTTTTCCCTCCACTTCCAGTAGAGACAAGCAAATCTTCAAAGTTCTCTTCGATTGGTTCTCGTTTTAAGGTAATTTTCCTATGTTATCTAGATGACAAAGGCAGTTGCTTTTTTCTTACATAAACACCAGTTGATCTGATAGTCTATAGTACCCCCTATGTCTTTTGTCAGAAATATTGTATGCTTTCATGTAGTTCAGGAATTGAGAACTGACATTCTGTATTCAAAATGATGCAGCTACAACTTCAACAACTAATGGAAACATTAAATTCTACTGAACCTCACTACATAAGATGTGTTAAGCCAAACAATCAGCTAAAACCTGCCATATTTGAGAATATCAATATCATGCAGCAATTGCGTTGTGGTGTAAGTACAAGATAACATTGCTTCATAGTACAGATTGTTTTCTCAAAATGTTTCTGTTTCTCTACTTCTTTTGCAAAAAATGGATACAAATTATCCAATTCCATTTTCAATCTGACATTTATTTAGTTTCGAGGTGGTTTTCACACAAATTCTTGCTTGTTTTATTTGTTAATTTATTACTAATGGCTGTTCATGTAGGGTGTTTTAGAAGCAATCCGAATTAGTATGGCTGGATACCCTACTCGTCGCCCTTTCTTTGAATTCGTAAATCGATTTGGACTTCTTTTCCCCGAGGCTTTGGCAGGAAGGTAAGCAATCTGTTCTAGGATAAAATGCTGCTTAAGTAGATGATATTTGAGACTTCTTTCACTGTAAAGTTGCGGCCACTTCTTAATAATTTATTGAATTTTCTGATTACACTTGAAAAATATGTGGATTTATTATATATAAAATTTATTGTGAGCAGCTATGACGAAAAGGTTGCTTGCAAAAAGATTTTGGAAAAGAAGGGACTTCAAGGGTTCCAGGTAATCCTGAAGTTTCTTTGCTTTCGCTGGTAATAGCAGATAATGTAGGATATCATTATGAGAGTGTTTTTCTGATGTGAAAGCAACACGAATGACGTGTAACACATGATTCACAGTTGATGTCTATGTTACAAATTAATGGAAATCATTCATCCAGTCACATACATGTTTCAAAATAATCGAAGCCCTTGGTCAGAACTGTTTATTCAATTTGCCCTGGTTTGGCTTGCAGATAGGTAAAACTAAGGTATTCTTGAGAGCTGGTCAGATGGCTGAATTGGATGCAAGAAGAGCTGAGGTACTCAACAATGCAGCAAAAACCATCCAGGGGTGTGTACAGACGCATTATGCTCGTAAAAGGTTTATTGCGTTGCGGAAGGCTACTGTATTGGTGCAATCACTATGGAGAGGTGATTCATTAGAAAATCTAATAGCTTAACCTGGTTTAGAAATGCATTTTTTTTGTCTTTGATATTTCAATCATCTTTTTTCTTAATTCCATGTGTACTTTTTGTTTCCTGTTCTTCTGCAAACATTTTTTGCCTTGACTTATTTCACATGAATTTGTATGATTTTGTAGGAAGACTGGCTTGCAAAATTTTTGACAGAATGAGGAGGGAGGCAGCTGCTATAAAAATTCAGAAGCATACACGTAAATATGCAGCCAGAACAGCCTACAAGAAACTTCATGTATCTGCACTTGTCGTGCAAACAGGTTTAAGAGCTATGATTGCTCGCAAGGAATTCAGATTTAGGAAACGAACTAAAGCTGCAACCATTATCCAGGTTATCCCCCTTGACAATACATAACTTATTCATTAATTCTCTACTTTCTGGTGTTCCAGCAGTCAAATATAGCACTCTTTACTTGGATAAGCAATGCAGGCCCGGTGGCGCTGTCATAAAGCTGTTTCCTACTATAAGAGGCTAAAGAGAGGTGCAGTTGTCACACAAACAGGATGGAGGTGTAGAGTTGCTAGAAGAGAGCTAAGGTTGCTCAAAATGGTCAGTATTGTTCAATGTTTTATCTATAGGGCTTTAAAAGGTTTATCATTTCCATGTGTAATTTTCAACTTTATGTTTGCAACCTATTGATCTAAGGGAATAACATAATTTAACGAATATAATTTCACAAACGCTTATATCAACTGTACTTCATTAGATAATCTTAGCATATTGGTTAACAAATGATTAGCAATTAAATGAAATTAAACCGAGTTCTTCAAGATTTCGAGATGGTAGTGCTAATGAACAGCCAAAAGTTTCAGTCAAGTGTTTGTTGTAAGCCAGAAACACGGTGTTTGTGCATGAGCTACAAATTGAATTGTTGAACGCTTACTCCGAGCCATATTGGCTTAGTTCAATAATAGAAACAGATGATATTTCGATAAGAATTAACATGAACAATAGGCCACCCTTGACACCTTTCGGTCTTTCATAGTCATGACAAAGCCAACAACTACAAGCATATATTGGATACGAATAGTATGTCTTGCACAGCATTTCTTTCCTGCTAAATGCTTGAGACCTGTATCACTTTTTGCCTGTGGTTTTAAATAGGATTATTGACATACATCTCCAATTTCTCGCAGGCTGCAAGAGACACCGGCGCACTAAGAGAAGCCAAAGACAAGCTTGAAAAACATGTAGAGGAACTCACATGGCGTTTACAACTCGAAAAACGATTAAGGGTAACATGTTCTGCAGAATGATATTTTCCAAAGAGAATGTTCTTGGTTATGTGTAAATTTACAACATATTGCGAAAGCATTATGCTAACACAACATCCAGCAGGATAGTACGATTTTGAGTCTAAATGGAAAATTATTTGACATCAACATCCTTCAATTATTACCTGATCATTTATGACTAGAAGAAATTGTTGCTTTTAGCTTTGGATTTTGATGATTATCTGCTCATGCCAAGGCTTGAAATCATTGATGCAGACCGATTTGGAAGAAGCAAGAGCGCAAGAGGCAGTGAAATTCCAGAATTCATTGGAAGAAATGAAAATTAAAATAGAAGAAGCCAATGCTTTGATAGTCAAGGAGAGGGAGGCTGCAAAGAATGCTATTAATGAGGCACCTCCTGTAATTAAAGAAACTCAAGTACTCGTTGAAGATACTAAGAAAATTGATTCTCTAACAGACGAAGTAGAAAACCTAAAGGTAAGAAGTTTTGATCTTGTAATGAAATAAATAGCATTTTTCTTGTAGAATCAAACACGCGATATCAAGTAGTCATTTCATTTTCAAATGAAGAAACATGTTCGGAAAATAATGCATCAGTTAGCGAAATCCCTTTCCACAATAAGGATTCATTAGAATCAATGTATGCATGTTTATCATTCATCTAGTACTAAAAACACTTTTGAGTTTGCACAGGTTTTGGTTTATTGTACGTACACTAGCTGCAAAATTTGTTATTTCATTTAGTCAATCTTGTCACTGGTCTCATGCCCTGCAGGTCACGTTAGATTATGAGAAACAAAGAGCTGATGATACTCAAAAGAAATACAGTGAAGTACAAGAGATTAGCGAAGAAAGACGGGTGAAATTGGAAGAGACGGAGAAAAAGGTTCAACAACTTCAGGAATCCTTGCAAAGGTAGGACGCAAGAATAGTTTCTCTTGACTGCTTTATTTTAATATTGGAGAAACCACTTGCATGCCGAAAACTATAATTCTCCTGCACAGCAGACTTTTGAGGTTCTAATTATTATCTGTCCCATGGAAAATATTAATCTGTACCTTTTATTATCAGGCTAGAAGAGAAACTTACCAATTTAGAGTCGGAGAATAAAGTCCTACGGCAACAGGCTCTGTCCATGGCACCCAACAAGTTCCTCTCAGGACGCTCCAGATCAGTAATGCAGGTACTTGTTTACAGTGTCATATTAGACTTTGAATTTTCTGTTACAGAACGAGTTAGAGCTTTTTTCATTTTCTGATATTTGGCAGAGGGTTGAAAGTCATATTCCAGTTGATGCTGCAAGAACAAGTTTGGTAAGCATTGATCACATAATAATCCATCTTCAGTTTTTTGAGTTCCTGTAATGTTCTTTCTTGACTCTTTTTCTGTTACTGTTTACCTGATCAAATGGATTAGGATCTGCAGAGCCCTTCAGTGAACCACAGGGAGCACTCTGAAGTAGATGATAAACCACAGAAGTCATTAAATGAGAAACAACAGGAGAACCAGGAGTTGCTCATTCGTTGCGTCGCACAACACCTAGGCTTTGCAGGGAATAGACCTATAGCTGCTTGTATCATATACAAGTGCCTTTTGCAGTGGAGATCATTTGAAGTTGAGCGAACCAGTGTGTTTGATCGGATCATCCAGACCATAGGCCATGCTATTGAGGTTTGAAATTCCAAAACTTGGGCATTAAAGTTTTTATTTATTACCATTCTTTTCCACCATAAGTCGCCCCTTTTCACAAGTTGTTTTAATTTGAACATCAGACCCAGGATAACAATGATAGCTTGGCCTATTGGTTATCCAATGCCTCAACACTTCTCTTACTGCTTCAACGTACATTGAAAGCAAGTGGTGCAGCAGGAATGGCTCCACAGCGCCGACGATCATCATCAGCTACTATATTTGGAAGAATGACACAGGTATGCACAATTCTGATTGAAATCACCAAAAGCCAACCGGAAAATTTATTTTCTTTACTAAATTCAGGTGTCTATGCTATGTTCCTTTAGAGTTTCCGTGGAGCTCCACAAGGAGTCAATCTATCCTTGATCAATAATGGTGGAGTGGACACTTTGCGGCAAGTTGAAGCCAAGTACCCCGCTTTGCTTTTCAAGCAGCAGCTTACAGCATATGTAGAAAAAATTTATGGAATGATTCGGGATAATCTGAAGAAAGAAATATCTCCTTTGCTTGGATTATGCATCCAGGTATATTTTCTATGCAATTATGCTTCCACGAACATGTTTAAATTATTTTTTTGTAAATTTCTTAGATAGCATTTGTTTGAACACAATTTACATAGGCACCAAGAACATCCAGAGCAAGCTTAGTGAAGGGGGCACGCTCAGTAGCCAACACTGCAGCCCAGCAAGCCCTGATTGCTCACTGGCAAGGGATTGTGAAGAGCCTTGGAAACTTCTTAAGCACTTTGAAATCTAATCATGTAAGAGACCTCCCTTTTTCTGTGCTTTGTTATCAGAGTGTCCCTACTTTCTGCATCGCTTATGTAGTATGGATCAGCTGTTTTATAGTCATCTCGACCTATTTGTGAAGGGTAGAGATGACAGGAAGATGACCTCTGAGGGAACATTGGAATCTAGTAGGGATCGGCTGTCATTTTTTTTTAATAGATTTTCAGAACTTTTTAACATTATGTGAAATGTAAATTAATTTTCCTATGATTCTTTTTCTAGGTACCCCCATTTTTAGTTCGTAAGGTGTTCACGCAGATATTTTCCTTCATCAATGTTCAACTATTCAACAGGTATTCAGTCTATTCTCCCATTTTCGTTTGTCTTCTACTGTGGCCATAATTTTGGTTATTTATGAACCTTTTTTTGGCAGCCTTCTATTAAGAAGAGAATGCTGTTCATTTAGCAATGGTGAATATGTTAAAACTGGGTTGGCCGAATTGGAGCACTGGTGTTACAACGCAACAGATGAGGTACCTGGGATTCATTTGCTCACATTCTGTGATCATAACCTATAAGAAACACTAACAAAAACGAAAATATATAAACGCAGTATGCAGGTTCATCCTGGGATGAGCTCAAGCATATTAGACAGGCTATCGGGTTTCTGGTATCTTTTTGTTCTTTATTAATTTACCAGTTCTTCCACTAGATCACAATTACACGTCAAGATAATGAATAAGAAAAGCAAATGACGTGTTCCATTTGATCCTTTTCTGATGTAGGTTATTCATCAGAAGCCGAAGAAAACTTTGGATGAGATAAGCCACGACCTGTGCCCGGTGAGTGATGAATTCTATCTAAGAGTGCCTAGACATACTCTTTTCTTATGTTGTCATCTTCACTATATGCCATAACCAAATTAAACTCTATATGCAGGTTCTAAGTATCCAGCAGCTATACCGTATCAGTACCATGTACTGGGATGACAAGTACGGCACACACAGTGTGTCCACCGATGTAAGTTCTTATCGATGCCATTACTACACTAGGTTATAGTCATCTTTGTCACATGGGAACATTAGTAACCATTTCCGTATTCCGTTTGAGGAAAAACTGATCCAGTTGAGTTTTCCCATGTCTATGCTTTTGTGCTGCAGGTTATATCGAATATGAGGGTGCTGATGACGGAAGATTCGAATAATGCAGTTAGTAGTTCTTTCCTGCTGGATGATGATTCAAGGTCAGCAAACAATATTAGCTTCTCCTTTACCTTCTGCATCATTGAACCTTTTTTTCTTTTATTAATTTCAACTTGTGATGCACATTTTCTGATACCCAACTAGAATTCTAATTACCTTCTGCATCATTGAACCTTTTTTTCTTTTATTAATTTCAACTTGTGATGCTCTCCACTTGCATTGAAATCAGCTAAAAATCTTATTAATGGACAGAAGCTTATGAATGTTTCTTTGGCAAAAGAAGAGGCATCTCCTCAACCAGCTTTGCATGTAACCTGACCTTGAGGCTGTCGCTGACCTATTACAAAATTTTTCATGTTTGCAGCATTCCATTTTCAGTTGATGACTTATCAAAGTCCATGGAACAAATTGACATTGCTGACATTGAACCACCACCTCTGATTCGCGAGAACTCAGGCTTTAGTTTCTTGCTGCCGCGCATCGAATAAACATCATCACACTGCAGAAATGGATTGATTTCTATTCGTTGGTCTCTCATTACTGAAAGATGTAAATTCAACCCTCAAGCTCCTCAACTGTAGATGGTCTCCTGGGAGGTTATTCATTTTCAGAGATTTTGCCTTACACTAGACATTACGACAATTCTTTTGAAATTCTTTTCTATAGGTAGTCCCATTGCTACAAAAAGGGATGCCATTGCTCCCATATCAATGTAGTGACATTTCTTCATTTTGTTGTACAACTAGCTGACATTTTTGAAGGGAGAAAAAATAATGCTTGTGAAAGAGGATTAGGATTTGAAGAATTTGCGATAGGGATGCGATATTAGGATTTTCCAGCAAAAGGACTAACTAATTATTCTGGTAAAAACACCGGGACTGAGTGACAATTTACTCTTTTTTCTCTATATAATTCTGTAATCAATCCAGTCCTGGTAAAATTGTGATGGTGCGGCTTAAGGATTAGTGTTCATATGAAAATACAGCACTTAATCCTTATCATTCTTTGTTGGTAATCATTGAAGTTACAAAAACTCTCTGATTCTCTCCTTTAATGGATCCTACATTGGTGGTAGATAATGCTAATCCTCAACTGTGGTTCAGGGTTAGCGTCACCTTTGCTGCTGCTGCTGATGGAGGATCGCGCAGCTATTCTGTTCAAGTTATTAATTCCAAGACGTGCTGATCCTCGTTTGCCTTAAAAATTTGTAGGCAAGTGCGTGTAAGCAGCTTTTGGTGCGCTGTGTCTGATTGTTTTTGTTGTAGTAGTTATTT
>Ga0307518_10001664_pt1 | contig 16420 bp, 18 predicted proteins | sample 25_EM_MG_FD_203889 | JGI IMG/M metagenome (GOLD analysis project Ga0307518, IMG submission 203889) | Populus trichocarpa ectomycorrhiza microbial communities from riparian zone in the Pacific Northwest, United States - 25_EM | ecosystem: Host-associated > Plants > Roots > Unclassified | place...
TGCTGGAGAATGGAGAATCTCCATGGGCAGCTGGGAATTTCCAACCTGTCAGGACCTCATAGGTAGATACATCTGTAGAAATATACAAACCTAATAGGTCCTAAATGGGGGTTGACTGAAGTGGACAATTTGGAAGACAAATTTTCTTGTTCCATTACTAGCATACAACTGTCAATCACTTGTGTTGGAATTGAGGCTACCCTGATACTAAACTATTTAGGGGTAGGGTTACTAGGGTTAGGGTTTGTGGGTTACCTCACTGAAGTTTGGCCACTGTACAAAAGTAGCAGCCTCTAAGTGAGCAGCACCATAGTACTATGTAGCCACAAACCAATACAACCATACATATTATCAAAAACAGAAACTTGTTGGCTCTAACACCACCCAGCTGACTGGCAAAACTTGTAGTGGTGCAATGTTTGTCACTGTTTTCTTCACTGTAAAAATATACAAGCCCTCCAGACCTCAGCGGCAGCTCCAGTCACCTTTGGTCAGCTAACATATGTGCCTCCAAAATAAACTGTGTTTTCTGTTTGTTTGGTCAAGTTGCAATGTAATGGTCCAACTTTTTATCTTATCTAATCTGTGATTAGATAGCATCTTATCTTATCCTTATCATAGTGTACAGCCGTATCTTATCTACTGCCCTGATCTGGCAAGAGTGACAGGTGAACAGAGTCTTATGCTTAGTTTAGTGGAACACCTGTGGGGATCTAGTCCCATATAAACTTACATCTATGATACCCCTTACGTTACCACCATACCTTACCAGTTTCCCGCCACCTCATAGAAGTGCAACAGGAGCACTTGGCAATTATTTATGGTCCTCGCTCTGTCACCAGCAAAGAGGCCATTGCTAGGGAAACAGCCCTCGAAGAGGAAAACCAGTTTACCACAGCCATTGCTGCCTACAGTCACCTTACCAATGACTTCGAAATCCAAGTCCTCCTTGGCCTCCACCGTTCCCTTCCTGTTCCACCCCTGCCAGACCTCCCTCTTGCTTGCCGCCACACCTTCTGGTCCTCTCATCTCTGACCGGTTAAACAAAGACCTACCCCCTATTCCCGCCTTCACCCCTACTGAGTCAGAAGAATGGCTGACCTCAATGCTCTCCTCGGTCAGCTCATCCAGGGGCAGATCAACCTCCAAAATCATATTGCAGCCCTTGCAGCTGCACAGCCTCAACCAGCACCGCCAGCACACAAGAAGGTGGTCGCAGATCCCGGCTCTTTCAATGGTTCTCCCACCAAGTTCCACGAATGGTGGAGCAAACTCAAGGTTTGGATCAAGATCACGATGGATGGGGCCAACGATGCAACAGTGGCAGCCACTGTCTTCTCTCAGCTCACAGGCCCAAAGGCTGGTCGGTGGGCTCAGGTCCACCTGGACCAGTGCATGGCAGCTACAGCCGTGCTTGCTGTCACCCTGCCGCCCACCCCAGGAGCACCCCCACACCTGCCGGCCTGGCCCACCAGGGCAGACCTTGAGGCAGAAATAGAGAACTTCTTTCTGCCAGGAAACAATCAGGAGTGGGCTCGGTCCCAGCTCTTATGTCTGTGCCAGGGTCCCCACCAGTGCTGTAGAGGGTAAGTTCCAGAAGGGTGCAAAATAGGTCCACCCAAGGGAACCAGGTCTGGCTCAAGCTAATAGAGTCAGGAAGCCGGGGTAGAGTGTGTGGAGCACTCAGACAAGCAAGGAATAGAGTGTAATGAGCAGCACAGTGGAAAAGAGAGCAGAAGAGGGAGTGTGAAGCATGCACTAGTTGGAAGCCTAGAGAGTTCCCTAGAGAGTGGAGAGGAGACTTATTCGAAAACGAGAGACACATGGAGGAGCACGAATTGATATGATGAACCCAATGAATACGATAAAAACATGATGGCAAGACTCTTGAATGACGGAAACCTCAGGTAGAAGCTAAGACTCTAAGTTTTCTGTGAGGGGGAAAAAGAATGTTGTCTTCTTCTAAGGTAAGGTATATGTGGCCCTAGGACCAATGTATGAAACATAAGGGACAGGAAACACTGTAGTGCTCCAAGTGCGTCTAAGTGGTAACTCTAGTCTAAATAAGGGAAAGTGGTGCGCACTCTGGCACTATCTAACATAACAAAAAGGGTCTGCAACCAAGTAACAGGCACCTGAGCACCAACAAATGACATAAAGAAGTGGGAAACTCTAACAAGGGAGACAGGCATGAAGACGTACCCATGACATGAAGTGTACGAAAGAGGGAGGCCCGGAACAGTCTACCAGGGTCGCAGGTGGTTGCGATTGCGCATGAGCGAGCGAGGGTGATCGAGTCGGGTCCTGGATGTGTTTGGGCAAATGATTGAGCGCACTGCAGCTACAGGGGACGCCCGCATGAGAGACCAGTTGGATGTGATCTTGAAAAAAGTGTGTGGGGATTGCTGCAGTGGACCTAGAGGACAGAAGCTGTAGTGACCTCAGTAGATATTCAAGCTACTGAGGGACTAATGAAAATAACTACTGTGTATAGTGCGCTCGAAATGCTATGTAAGCGTCGCGCGGTCATGCGCTGAAGTACCAGTAACACATGCTGGTTAACTTTCAACACGCTCCCTTAAACTGCATGTGTTAGTAGGCACTGCAAGCATTTCTCCATGTTTCATGACAAAACATTGTAAAAAAAATAGAAGAAAGAGATACTCTTTTTACAATTTTGTTTGACAAAAAAGACAAATATCATAAAGCATCATTTTTGTCATTTTTTGTGTCAAGACATGATTTGAGATCATTTCTTATGTTGGGAATATAAAAAATTTAACATTTTTCTTCTGCCTGTTTCTTGCAAAACAAATAAAGAAATGATAATGTAACTTTTCTCACAGCAAGCATTTTCAATTTTCTGCAGTGAAAAATTAAATCAAAAGATATTCTATTCTATAAAAATAAATGTTTAGGAAACATGCTATATATATTTGGTCATAACACTCTAGCTAGCCAATCACCATCCAGGAACAACCATGTTTCTTGAAGAAAAACTTGTTGTTTTCTTTCAACATGTTTTGAAGAATAATATGGTATCTTATTTCTAATAAAACATGCCAAAATGCTTGCTATGAGAACAGTTACAATGTCTTTTCTTTATTTGTTTTGCTAGAAACAGGCAGAAGAAAAATGTTAAATTTTTTATATTCCCAACATAAGAAATGATCTCAAATCATGTCTTGACACAAAAAATGACAAAAATGATGCTTTATGATATTTGTCTCTTTTGTCAAATAAAATTGTAAATAAAAGAGTATCTCTTTCTTCTATTTTTTTTACAATGTTTTGTCATGAAACATGGAGAAATGCTTGCAGTGAGGGACAGTAGAAAAAAGATAAATGAAATCAAGAAAGTGTAGAGTATCAAATGAATGTGTAGTCCGTTGCTTGAGTGTCCGAGGCTTTTGATGCAAAGGTTTGAGTGAGACTGCAATGTCGTTACCGGATTTGGTAAGTCACGTGGTCGTGATGGACGCATTGTGCGTTGTTGATCCATTTGCACTCAGGTGCGTATTTGATGCAATAGACTTGTCGTCATTGTGGCTAACATTTTGCAGGTTCTTCTTCAACTTCTGAAGGCCATATAGAAGACCTCCAATGGACGTAGATCACAAGGGATTGTCCACATCACATGGAAGGGGGAATATGGGCTTGTAGAGCCCTTGGTAAGTGTTTCCACTCCTTGCACTTGCAACTAACATTTGTAGGTCGCGTTTTGAGTCGACCGTGTCAACGCCTGGGTCCAATGATCCTATAGGCACGTTGTGGGTCATCCCCGCGTGGCTGCATGATCAGATTGCGTCCCAGGTAGACCGTTTCACCGTTGTGCATTGGACTGATGTTTATAGGTGTGATCTTGATGCGGTCGTGTCAATGGATGGGTGTGTGGACTCTATGGAAACATTTCGAAGGGCTTCTGCATAGCTGCGCAGCATGTGTGCACTGTAGGTGAGTCGTTTGGCATTCTTGGGCTGTGACTGACTTTTTGTCGTTTATTTGCTCAATCTTGAGCTTTCTGCGTTGACGTTGATGTCTAGCGGGTCCATATGGATGCTCTGCAGGTTGGATGGGTGGCAAGGACGACACAGGTAAGTCGTTTCTTCGTGTTATTCGGCTTGAGCGCATTTGCTGACTGTCTGTAGCCAGCAGCGCTGCTTTGACTTGTATCGAGTCGACGTTGCCGCTGCTAGTTGCGCCGTCCACATCACTGTCGCCTCTGTTTCAGTTGCCAACACTGTTTCCAGCTGTCTCGTCGACAACTCTCCCCACAACCGCCTCTCCTGCGCTCTCCACCTGCCCAAAGGCAATCTTTTGATTTGCAGTGCTCAGCGCTTCAACTGGCGCGTTCCATGGTATGTATACCTCTCTGTATCCAGTGCTGACCTTTCCCCATTGTCTGGTAGGCTCGGGCATCGCGGTTTCGCACCCATGAGGTGAGTTTTGCAATTTCAAGCCATTTTGACGCTTTCTGCTTTGTCAGCAGGCGTTCTTGCGTTCTCCACAATGCTCTGCACGTCTGTGTGCATGCTTGATGTATCCGCATAGTGGCCAAGTCCGTTTGGCTCGTTTATATGGTGTTTAACAGCCCGAGTAGGTGAGTTTTGCATGTTCAAGTTGTTTTGAAGCGTTCTGACAGTTCTGGCTTTGTTTACAGCCATTTTCATGTTGTTCCCAATGTTGTGCACATCTGTGTGTGCGTTCGACATATCTGTGCGGTTCCCAAAACCATCTGTCATGTCTGAGTGTGATGTTGCACTCCCAGCAGGTGAGTTTGGCACTTTCAACTTGTTTCGGTGCGTACTGATGTTTCCTACTTCGTCAGCAGGTGTTATCGTGTCTGTATGAGCGCTTTGGGTGTCTGTGTGCCCACTCGACATGTCCGTGTGGCTCGCAAGGCCATCCGCCACGTCTGCGCTGCGTTTCTCGTCTATAGCACCCAGGTACGTGCTTGCACCGTCTCCGTGGCTTATGCCAACTGTTTCAGCTTTGTTTGACATGTTCAGAGCATCCGACTGGGCTCTTGACACATCTGTCTGGCCCTCCAACATCTCCGTTTGGCTCCCAAAGCCGTTTGCGCTGTCTACAGCGCGTTTCGGGCTGCCAGCTCCAAGGTGCATGCCCAGGCTGTCACCGTGGCTTATAGTGGCCGTTTTAGTGTTATTTGACGTGTTCAATGCGTCTGCCGAGTCTTTCGACTCATCCACCTGTAGAGTTTTAAAGTCCAGTCCATAGGACCGCAAAAAGACTGGAAACCAGACTGGACTGGACCAGTCGCAACTGGACTGCAGTTGCCAGTTGCCTACTTTTGGGAATGATGAAAAAGACCAGTTGCAACCGGTTGCAAACGCATTATGTAAGCAATACATATATGGTATAAAAACCCCTATATTACAGGCTAATTTTGGCCTGCAGTGGGTCTTAAGGGGGTGTAAAATTGATCTTTTTGGATGAAGTATGGCACAAATAAATATGTAATGACTTGTACATAATTCCTACAGTGTATACATAGTATATACATGCTATCTGACACACCTTTGATGTGAAAAACATCAATAAAATGCAAAAAAACCGGTTTTTGAGTGGTTTGGACCAGTTTTTGAGTGGTTTTGGACCGGTTTTTTGAAAAGCCGGTTGCAACTGCTTTGGACCAGTCTTTAAGCAGTCCATGAACCATTCCCAGGCTTCCAAAAGCAGTCCAGTCCAGTCCATTTTCAAAAAAGGCAAAAAAACCGGACTGGACTGGACTTTAAAACTCTATCCGCCTGGCCCTCCGACATCTCTGTCTGGCCTTTTGATGTGTCTGTTCTGCTCCCAAGGCCATTTGTGCCATCTATGCACCAACTCGCATCTTCAAGGCGTATGCGCAGTATTTCAGCGCTGCCTGGGTCGCATCAGGAAAAAAACACATGGCAATATAGTACTATATAGCCTCTATAGTGCTCAAAGTTCCATAGACAAGTCCCCAATATAAAGGCAATATAGCACCCTGCAAGAAATCTATAGCACTCTATAGTAGCCATAGTTTGACATGTAAATATATGTACAATGTAGCAGGGCTGCTATGGAGGCTACCAAGACTATATATTGTGACATAGACCCTTCAACTACTATCTTGACTTCCATTGCCACTTGCTATCACAACAGTATAGCACAACATAGTCTCAATACCTTAATCAGGCAGTATGTGGCACAATAGAATATCCATTTCACACTAATAGTGCTTGACACGGAGCTAGATAACTTAAATCAATCCGACTCATCCTCAGTCGTCGATCCCTCCTGGTGTTCCTTAATTGCAGCTGCGATAATTTGTGCTGACACTACGTTCTGAGGCTCCGCGGCAGGTGCAGGCGCTCCAGAATGGATCCTAACTTGACAGTTGGTAATTGCAACAAATGCAGACAAGATACTCACCGTCCCTCCTCATAAATCTTGGCACAAATGCCCTTCAACACCCCAAATTCCTTCGTTGCCTCATCAAAATCTTGGAGACACTTGAGGTGGGCACCATATGTGACGCGGTAGTCTTGGACCGTAAAAGCCAGATCCGTGCGCGTGCCAGTCATCCATTCGTCAACACAGCACTCGATCTAAGCCACAATAAGTGATGGTCAACTCAGTACTCATACGGAAGAATCCGACTTACGGCTGTCAGCACTAACACCAGTGCAGGGAGAGGAAATGGTTTAAACCACATGGGATGTTTGATGCCTTCATCATTCTTGTTCGCGAACCACATCGTGTTGATAACCTTCTGGATGATCAGTGCCTTCAGAAACCCACAACGGTCGTCTTGCAGGGGCGCCCTATGCTAATCACCACATTTCATAGAAGTAGCATAGTGAGACAGCCAGTAAGGAACTTACAAGCTTGGAGAGCTGGGGCATCTGCACAAGATTAACGCCTGTGATCTGAAACACCTTGGCCCAAGACATGTTCACGAGCGCAGTCTCCTGTACATGGTCAGGCATAGGACACTCGGCACAGAGGCATGCCCGGTAGTCTTCAATGGCCGCGACGACAAACTCTTGCGTGATGTCATTGTAGTCCCTGGCACATGGGCAACCTTCGTGCTCCGTGAGTTTTTGTCCCTTGATGACGGTGATCTCTGAACCATCTTCTTCGATGGGTTCCCTTCGCCTCTTGGCGCAAACATCACTCCTAATTCCAGTGAGGTATTTTGTTTGGATGATGGCATGACCAACTCACCGGTTCGTGGAGTCTGTCACTGTACCTTCTGTGCTCCCATGTTCGACGCGCCTGTTCTTCTGTTTGATGATCTGTTGTTCCGACGAACGTTCGTGCGCGGTCGGCCCTGCGCCTTCATCGTTGGAGAAGAACATGTCTCCCTGTCCCTGTTGGGAATAGCACTTTGCTATAATCATACATGTTACTCACTTCAGTGTTGAGGTTAGGAATGTTACTGGTCACGACCTTGGGTACTTTGCTGTTGCTATACGTGAGGCGCTGCTTAAGCAACGTACTAAGCCTCGTGGGGACAGGCCGGCTGCTAAACTGAACGATCTTCTGTCAGAGGTCACAAAAATTGAGGGGACAACCTACCTGAGTGCCACCATCCTCGTCTTCATTGAGGTCATCCTCCTCGATGCCCCGCCCTTCATCACTGTTCCCCTCATCTTCATTCTCACTCCCTTCCTCCAGTCGTAGGCGGCGGCGATGGCGTTCACGGTCCTTCTGGGCCCTCGCATCATGGCAGTGGGCTGTCTCCTCTCATTCATACTCTGCCTGCCTCACTTTTTCTGATGGTCGACGCACCCGACCACCAGAATCTTTTTTTATTTATTTAAATATCGTTGTCAGTGGCGATCTGGCGATCTGCGCAGTTGTGTGGGTAGACTAACCTTTATAATTCTCTTTGTCAGCGGTGCGATAACCTGCGATAGTTGAAGCTTGCATGTAATTGAAGCTGGGAGCATACGGCTAGAACAATCTATGGCGGGACACACTACTCACTTAGTGGGCTTATATCTTCTGTTGACGTGTGTCTTGTTTGGAGATATCAACAGACATTCGTGACACGAACGCGCATCGCGACGCGGTCACGGGATAGCCTAGAAAATCCAGGTCTGGAGTTTGTCAACGTTGACATGGGGTGCCACCTATCCACCGTAGATTGTGTCTGATATGATCCAGTAAATTGCAAATTGTCAAAGCCATCAATTAGTGAGACATTGGGCACAGATACAAGGAGACACTGGGAGAGATACTCGGACTGACCTACCATATCATGCCCCCCCACCGCTGCAACTATTGCTTGAGACCTATAGCGACAGAGGCAGGCATCAAGCGGCACATTGCACAGTCGCCTACGTGCCGCGATCAATGGACGAAGCAGTCTGAACGGATGGCATTCGCTGCATCGAATGGGGAAGGCGATCAGCTGCCAGAGGTGACGAATGACGACGCACCGTATGAATGGATGAACCAATTTGATGGTACGGACGGTCCTGATGATGCACTTGATGCGCCGGATGGACACCTAGTTCATCAGTCTAATGCGGTTAGGGAACCTGGCCCACCTGATCTCTGCGAGTGGCCATCGAAGCGCACGCGAGTGGAGGAAGAAAATGAGGCCTTGCCTCCCTGGCCGGCCTCTGGCCGCTTCACTGAACAGTACATGGGCACCGCTGCTACAGCCCTAGGCAGGAAGCAGACAGTCTTCAAGTCTTTGGAAGCCGCAGAACTTGAAAAAGGTGAGGGCGATTGGGCGCCTTTCCGCGATGAAGATGAATGGGAATTTGCCTGTTTTTTGATGAAGAACCTTGGCCAAACAAAGATAGATGAGCTATTAAAGCTTGCCCAAGTAAGCAAAACAAAAACAGCTCACCTACTCGACGCTGATCGCAACCCATGAGTTGTAGGTGCGGAAGAGCGGTGTCTCATTCGATAATGCACGCTCCTTCCTCAAACGTATCAATTCTTTATACACCGGCCCGGCTTGGACGTGTGAAACAGGAATGTGTGGAGGAGCTGATTGGGAATCCCGCATTGCGAGATATGATGGCATATGCTCCAGAGCGTGCATATGCAGATGCAAAGGGAGATAATCGGATATATGATGAGTTGTGGATGGGCGACTGGTGGTGGGAAACCCAAGTAAGTACTCACCATCGATTGCAAAAGATGCGACCGAGCCGATGATGATGCATAGGGGAAACTGCCTGATGGTGCCGTGGTTGCGCCGGTGATCTTGTCCTCCGATAAGACAGTGCTGTCTGTGTTCAGTGGGGACAAGAAAGCTTGGCCCGTATATCTTACGATTGGGAACATCTCGAAAGATGTCAGAAGACGGGTGTCAGCGCACGCAACAATCCTAATCGGTTACTTACCTGTGTCAAAGCTGGAGTGTTATCAAAAGAAAACACGATCTGTCGCAGGGTACCATCTATTCCACTACACAATGTCTTTGTTGATGCGTCTGCTGGCCAAGGCTGGTCGACAGGGAAAGGCCATGATTTGCGCTGACGGCTTTGTGCGTCAAGTACATCTGATCCTCGCAGCGTACATTGCCGACTTTCCTGAGCAATGTCTTGTGGGATGCAACAAGGAGAGCCGTTGCCCTCGCTGTCTGGTTCAATCACAAGATCGTGGCGACCTCGAGGAAAGTGCCAGCCGCAGCATGGAGGACACGTTGAAGACCTTGAGGCGGAAGCGAAGAAACAAGCAATTGAAGAAGTTCGATAAAGAAGGTTTGCAACCGGTCTTCAAACCTTTTTGGAAAGACCTTCCCTTCACTGATATCTTCGCCTGCATCACACCCGATATCCTGCATCAACTCCATAAAGGTATCTTCCACGACCACCTGGTGCAGTGGTGCTTGGGCGTTATCGGTGAGAAGGAGATGGACGCCCACTTTCAGGCCGTGGGCCAATACCCAGGCCTTCACCACTTCAAGAAAGGCATTTCCGTGGTCTCACAATGGACAGGCACAGAACACAGGGAGATGCAGAGGGTTTTCGTAGGTTTACTTTCAGGTGCGGCCGAAGACAACGTCCTCCTGATGGCTCACTTGCTTCTGGACTTCATCTCCTATGCGCAATTCCAACAACACATGGACCAAACTCTCAAAGCGATGCAGGACAGCCTGAGTCTGTTCCATGCGCATAAGGACGTCCTCACCAAGCTTGGCATATGCAATCATTTCAATGTCCCCAAGATCCACTCCCTCATCCACTACATATCATCAATCCGGGCACTCGGCAGCGCTGACGGATACAACATGGAATACCCCGAACGCCTTCACATCGACTACGCTAAGGATGCCTACCACGCCAGCAACAAACAGGATTACGTCGAACAAATGGCCTTGTGGCTTCAACACCAAGAGGCTATCCATCACAGGACTGCTTACCATGCCTGGAGACAGCTTAAGAAGCCTGCAAGCAAGGACGCCGTTCACAGAAGCTCGGGTGGAGGGATTGACGACTCAGATGTCGAACCGGACACGGGTGACCATCTGGGAGAGGGTGCTGGCGAAGTTGCTGTGCGAGGGTTGTCAGGTATGTAGTACTTATGGTATCTGTGGCAGTTATTGAGGACAGTTGTCCTAGCGAAAGCCCACTACAAAGTGGCAAAATCCCCTGCCCATCGTGGGGTCTCCGTTCAGCAGTTGCAGAGCGACTACAACGCACTCCATTTCCTTGAGGCGCTCAAGCGGTTTCTTAATTCCCGCACGACTAGAGACAAAGTAGTACTTCCTGTGGAAACGGATCGGTTTGACGTATACAACCAACTATATGTCGCAAGCAGGCCTAGCATGGTCACTGGACATGATTCGGGCTGGCAAAAGATTCGTGCCAAGGTGAAGGTCGCTGCTTGTGGCCGCCAGGCGGAGACCCCAGCAAGATTTGATACAGCTTTTGAGTGGGATGAAGAACATCAGCCGAGAGTTTTTTTGGGACCCGATGGTATGTACCAGACCTCATCGTCGCGACAAATGTGCACTGACACATATTTTACTCAAAGGGGTGCAGATCGCGCAAGTGCACGTCATATTCAAGCTTCCAGACCATCTCAGCCTCTACCTGCATCCACTGGCATATGTTGAGTGGTTTACCTCACTCCGTCGCCATGACCCTATCTCTGGGCAGTTCATTGTCACCCGTTCAATGTGAAACCATCGGCGCAACGTGGTGGTAATCAGTGTGGATTGCTTCGCACACCCTTGCCATCTACAAGCCCAATGTGGGAGGAGTATTAGTTCGGATTGGTCCTCTGAGAATGTGTTGGAGATCGCGAGCACGTTTCATGTTAATTTGTATATTGACTTAGATACATTTGTTGCCCTAGCCAGTGATTAGTATTTCCGACACCAATTCGGAATTGAGACTTATAGAGTGTGTAATCATGTAAGCATGACAATATAGACTACATTGACTTTGAAAGATACATAGTGCGAATGTGAGCTACAGTGTCTATACGAGCTATCGGGACGACACTGTCAGCAATGGTGTTGACTGTGTGCTATCTGTCATGCAGTGACAGCTGGATAGCACTCAAGATCATGTGCCTAATGCGACATATTACTACCGAGGCTCCAGGAGACATGGTACCTTGGTGGCTATGCTACATAGCAAAAGGTTTTTCCTGATGCTCCGACTCGATGGATGTGATTATGAGTGTATGCGACTCGTTTGGAGGGATGGCGAGCTTCTGGGACATAGAGTGCCTGCTCAAACTGCGTGTGTAGCTGTTTGGGGCAACACCAACTTTCTCCCCTTCAAGCGGCAGTCTATGCCGTCTGGGTGAGTGGTTGTTGGGCTTCGGGTGCCCTTTTGAGTGCTGCGCGTTGGCATTTGCGTGTCTGTTTGGCTGAGGTATGTGTCGTGTCAACTTATGCTGATATTTCACAGCGTTTTTAGGTTGTTTTTGCGAGAGTGGTATTGGGCCGTCGCCCGTTGTCATCCCAGATGTCCTGTCTGCCATATTGGGGGCTGGCGAAGCCTTTCTGTCATTCCGATTCACCTTGCATGTGGTGCGCTGCCACTGCCCTCCGTTTTCAGCCATCTCCTGGATGTCTCCCCTCGACATTCCATTGGGCGCGTTTGGCGGGTCTCCCAGGTCTTTAGGGTAGATAGTTGTAGTGTTTGTATTGGGAATACTGGGGATACCAGCTGGCATGGTGCCGCTGGGTTTTCTGTCATGGATATTGATTGTTTCGAGCTCGGATGTTAGACTAATAGTATAGTCGTTATCCCGATCTGTGTTGTGCGCAATGCACAGGGCTGTGCTGGCTCTTTTGACATGTTTTCCTTCGACAATTGCCGTGGTGCATGCTGAATAAGCGCCGTCTGACTTGGGGTGTGAGTCCTTGCAGAGAGGTTTGTCTTGGTCGCTCTGTTCCGCTGGCAGCTCAAGGGCTATGGGTATGTGGTCGCCAAAAATGGCTGCGAGGTGGCTGTAGAGGGTGTGGGTGAGCTCATGGTGCATGAGTCGTGCAAGAAGAGAATCTGTGATTACTTCCAATATAATATATTTAGCCACTGCATTGGACAAGTTCCAAGCTTCGAGTTCACACGAATCGACTGGTTTCAGTGCCACACCTGAGAGGTGGCTGACTACACCTTCTGTGGCTGCGCTATTGAGGATATGTGTGTGGTAAATTTTCCAGTTTTGATTTTCTCGCGCGAGTTCAGGGAGTTCAAGGACCATTTCACTTGATCGTTTCAAGGTAAGGGGTAAATCCTGTTTGTCACAAGCTGCTTCTTCCTTCAGGCAAGAGCAGGGCTCATAACCTCTTGAAAAAAGTGTGTGGGGATTGCTGCAGTGGACCTAGAGGACAGAAGCTGTAGTGACCTCAGTAGATATTCAAGCTACTGAGGGACTAATGAAAATAACTACTGCGTATAGTGCACTCGAAATGCTTATGTAAGCGTCGCACGGTCACACGCTGAAGTACCAGTAACACATGCTGGTTAACTTTCAACATGTGATGTGATCCAGCAGTCTGCGTGTCGAGTCGTGAGTGATCAGGCACGCTGCAGCCACGAATACACTTCGACGGGTGAGTGAGGGGCGAACACATGCGAGTACCTGGGTGGTGTGTGAGTGGGGTCTTGGCCTCCACTGGGTGAGCGAGCAGGTCGAGTCATGACTATGCCCATGCAAGTGATTGGGCGCACAGCAGCCATGGATGCACTTGCGTGAGCGCATGGGTTGGACACGATGTGATCGGGTGGATTGAGTTGGGTGTGAGGCAATCAGGTGAGCTGCAGGTCGAGTCTTGACTACACTTGTGCAAGTGATCAGGCGCACTGCAGCCACAAATACACTTGCATGAGTGAGCAAGTGAGTCGGGTCAGTTGCGAGGCGACAGGGTGAGCTGTGGGTCAGGTCTCAACTACACTCATGCAAGTGATTGGGTGCACTGCAGCCATGAATCCACTCACACGAGCGAGCGAGTGAGTCGAGTCAGGTGCGAGGTGACAGGACAAGCTGCGGGTCAGGTCTCGACTATGCTCATGCAAGTGATTGGGCACACTGCAGCCATGAATACACTTGTGCGAGCGAGCGAGTGAGTCGAGTCGAGTGCGAGGTGATAGGGCGAGCTGTAGGTCGAGTCTCGACTACGCTCGTGCAAGTGATCAGGTGCACTGCAGCCATGAATACATATACTTGCATGAGTGAGTGAGTGAGTCAAGTCAGGTGCTAGGAGATAGGGCGAGCTGTAGGTTGAGTCTCAACTACGCTCGTGTGAGTGATCTGGCGCTCTGCAGCCATGAATACACTCGCACAAGTGGGAACATGATCAGGTTGGACACAATGCGATTGAGCAAGTGGCGAGTCTAGGTGGGTCTCTTGCAGGGCCTAGGGTGTGACAGCTAGGGAGCTGTGCACCTAGAGACCCAGGTGTCTCTACAGCGCATCAACGACTTCTTAGCACAGTTTGAAGCGCTCAAAGTCCAAAGTCACTGCGTGGACGAATACACGAGGGATCTGCTTGAACGAGCAGTCCAGCGCAAAATCCTGGAGCAGGTGTATGTCCAGGCAATGCACAGGGATACATTTGAGCGGCTGTCACACTTGGTTCGAGAAGTGGGAAGGGCTCAGGAGCTCTTCCTAATTAACACGCAAAGTCAGGGATCAGCCCAGTATTTCCAGGGCCAAAATTATTTGTCATCTTCAGCATCAGCCGGTGGTACCCCTATGGACATAGGAGCCACAGATGCATCGTCCCAGCAAAGGGGTAAAGGGCCCCAATGCTACAATTGCCAATTATTTGGCCACATTGCACGAGAGTGCACCAAGCTGTGCCGCCCTCATTGTGGGCAACCACAAGCATGGGCAGCACAGGCCCAACCGGAGGATGACTGGTTAGATGCAGTGCGAGGAATGTCCTTTGCAGAGATGCAGGCATTCTTCAGGGATTTAAAAGATTAGAGAGTGAGGACGTGTCGGGCACCCTCATTCTCGAGTCTCCTTTGGACTTAGCAGTATGAATTCTGGACTATAGACTATCTCACACTACTACTCCTGTTGTACAGGAAATATTTAAGTACCACATTGCTTTGTTATGTACTAAAATTAGTAAAACCTACAAAAAAGTGTCTCCTGTAGTTTCTCCTGTCTCTGTTTCTTCTGGTCATTATTCTGTTCTTTCTGTTGATAGTATGGACTGTGACTTGGACTGTACCTTACCATCTAAGGGGGTCCCTGCAAAGGGCTTGGTGCCAGATGTAAAATTGAGCGTGCTTAATTCCCGATTGAATAAAGACAATCTTTCTCCTTCTTTGGCATCTGAGGAACTGGAAAGTCCTGCTGGCAACTCAGAAGTTCCCATGGACTTGCGAAGGTCCTTCACAATGGAACGTGAAGTGATGATACCAGTCCATATCCACGGACCCCTTAATACTATTGAGGTAGACGCCCTGCTAGACAGTGGCACTACTGGCTGCTTTGTTGACAAAAGCTGGGCTCTTGATCGATGGTTGCAGTTATCTAAGCTGGTAAAACCCGTTCCAGTGCTTAACATAGATGGCACAAGGAATCAGGAGGATGATATCACGCATTATGTATTGCTTACCATTAGTATTGGGAAACATGCTGAAAAGCTTCGGTGTGCAGTCACTTGCCTTGGAAAAGTTCCCCTTATCCTCAGCCACACTTGGCTTAGAAAGCACAATCCCAATATAGATTGGGTTACCGGCAAAGTTAATTTAACTTGGTGTCCTCCAGAGTGCAAGTCACTTCTGGAAACACACTTTGCTAAGTTATTATGAGAAAACAAATCTCAGGAAACTTGGGTTCAAGCTTTGAAAGCACATGAATCAAAGGTCACTATTGATGAGTCGACCCTAGAAGATGCTCAGAAGCAAGTACCTAAAGAATATTGGGAATTCCTAGACGTATTTAGTAAGAGGTCGTCGGAGCGTATGCCGCTTAGGAAACCTTGGGATCATGGAATTGATCTAAAAGAAGGCTTCCCACTGTCATGCACCAAACAGGTTTGGTACAGTGAACATGGAAGATAACATCAATATCGAACGATCCTGATGTGAAGGCATGACAGAGCCTCATTGTAGCCATCTATCGCACAAGAAGACTATCCTGCTGCAAGAGACGACTGCCGACATCTAGCAGTCATCACTCGCACAAGAACTGCCAAGAAGCAGAAGCAACTGAAGGGATAATGTCCATTATGGTATGAGAAAGGAATGCACACTTCTGCAGTCCAACTCCAAAACCAGAATGAGTGAAGAAGCTGAAGAATTGATGGAGAAAGGAAGGAAAGAAGAGAAGAAACGACGTTAGTGCTCAAATGTCATTTTTAGGTGCCCAGTGCTGGCATTCCGATATTTTGAATAGCTCCATTGTTTCCAAAGCTATCAGGCACGTGACTATACCGTCAGAAAGCCTAGAGCATGGTCTATCTGCCTGTCAAGTTCTGACATGGATCCGTTCATTTCCCACGGAGATATTCCCCCCGCAATCCAGACGTTCATCTCATCAGTCACTATGGAGTCCGTATTTTCTCTGGATCATTTCTCTGCTATTGCTGCAGATCTCCACTATGTCCTGCTCTTAGGACAGCCTCTCCCAGAGTTCCTGTGCACTGCCTGGCACATATCTTCCCAGCCTGCTCCCTCAGTCCCCCTTGTTCTCGGTCAGCGCGTTCTCCTCGTCAGTCCTGCGTCAAGGACGTACTTTGGTCATCTTAGGTCTATTGTCAAGATTGAGAAGTCTTCTCTGGTTGTCTCTGTGTCCCCTGAGCCCTCTGCCTATGGTCCCTTCCTCCCAGATACTTGCCATGTCCATCTTCCTCTGTCATTCATCTCACTTCCCTGGATGTGTCAAATTCAGTACTCTATCCGCTTCCCTACTTTCAGATGGCATCCTCCAGCACCATGACAGTTATATCCCTACTTTAGAGTCCTATTAGGAAGAAGAACCCTCT
>Ga0307518_10001665_pt1 | contig 16417 bp, 21 predicted proteins | sample 25_EM_MG_FD_203889 | JGI IMG/M metagenome (GOLD analysis project Ga0307518, IMG submission 203889) | Populus trichocarpa ectomycorrhiza microbial communities from riparian zone in the Pacific Northwest, United States - 25_EM | ecosystem: Host-associated > Plants > Roots > Unclassified | place...
GTCCCAGAGCATTAAGCAAGCCCTCCTTCTGGGGACACCTAGCTAGATGGGAAGGCCAGCTGATATGCTTCCCCTTCAGTATGATCGGCCATAATGTTTGGCCTCCCAATATACACAGCAGGCCCTTGTCATATCCATACTTTTCCCAGTCGCAACTCTGGTCTAACCTTGGCCCGCCTGACCTCTCCTTAGGCATAGACGCAACTCTGGATCTAGTCTGGCCATCTCCAGCCCCATAGCTGTACTCCAGCTCAACTCCAGTCACTACGTCCATCTCTGCCTCAGGACTAACCCCTGTCTTCCTGCAGACAGATCTGTGGTCTAACTCCGCCTTGTCGGACCTGTACCTACCACTAGTCGCTACTCCGGTTTCAGTCTGGCCACTCCCTTAGCCTTGTCTGCAACGTAGCCCAACTCCGGATGGTATATCCAACTCTGGCTCAGTTCTGCTCCTGCTCTTGCTCTGCTTCCTCTGTCAGGTCCACCAATGGCTTAGGACATTTCCATGTCCAACTCCGGACCTTCCTCTGGCTACTCCGCCCTTCCTCCACTCTTACACTCCCTCTGTTTGTGCACTCCCTCTGTTTGTGCACTCCCTCTGTTTGTGCACTCCCTCTGTTTGTGCACTCCATCTGTTTGTGCACTCCCTCTGTTTGTGCACTCCATCTGTTTGTGCACTCCCTCCACTCTTGCACTTCCTCCGGTCCCACTTCCTCCGGTCCTGGACATCACTCTGGACTTAACATTAGTTAAGTCCACCTCTGACCCTTACCTGTCCTCTTCCGACCTAGTTCCCTTTACTTCACTGTCCCTGATTTTCCTCCATCGTCCCTGTAACACTAGTTCCCCATTTCTGCTTCCGCTCCGGTTTATTTTCCTGCCCCTGCATTGTTTTCCTGTACCTGGATTATTTTCCTGTCTGCTTCTGCTCTGTCCCTTGTCTCAACATTAGGGTGTTTACTTGTCACCGTATATACTCACCTCTAGTTTCATTCCTATATAAACTACCAAACTCCGGCCTAGTAGTCCTTAGATCAAATCTCGACTAAGATACTCCTCACCTCTGTACTACTCCATGCTCTCCTAATTCCACTCTGTTCTCCTGAACTCTGGCCAACTCCGGCCTCCATCCCATCTTGTCCCCTTGGTCCTATGTCTGCTCCTAGCAAGTCTCCTACTTGCACAAGGGCAAAAGCCACCTCTGTCCCAGACTCGACACTAGACCTCTTAGGACTTATCCCACCTCTGGAATGTCCTTCGCTCTGGACAAGCTGTGCTCAACTCCGGACTACTTTCCCATGGTCCGGACTTACTCTGAAAAACCCAAACTTACTCCCAGTGCTCCTCTAGTGCCTGGACTTCGTTCGTATGACCCGGACTTGACTCTCCACACTAACTAGCACCTACTAGTGTCTGGACTTACCTCCTCATTAGTCCTCTGCATCCCTGGACTTTCTAGTAGAGGAGAACCGATCCTGACAGTAGATTTGATCTCACCAAAACTTGTGCGAGTTCATCTGCCATGGCTCTGAACTTACTGTCTCCAACAGTATGCATAAACCCACACTCTTTGTCTGTCACTCATGCCCACTCATGTCCGGCCAATCTTGGCCACTGTACTCCTGAGCATCATGCTCTCTGACTTGTCCTACCTGGACTTCTGCTCTGACCATCTCCGGTCACCTGCATTGACTGGCAACTACTCCTGGACTTTGTTCTAAGTCCTTCGTACTTTATTTCCAATGACTGCTCTTCTTTAGGGCATCAACTCCGGCCACCCCTATCTTACTCCAGCTCTACAAACCTTGTTTAGTCTGGACTTTTGAGTTTCCACCCTCTTGTCCTTTCTTTGGACTTGGAAACTCTTTGGCCAACTCGGAAGTATTTGTCTACACTCTGTTGCCTTGGCCTGACACCAGCTCTGCCGCCTGCACCTACCTTTGCCTTCCTTTGGCTGCTCGGACCCTCGTCAACTCTGGACTTTTGGTTTTCTGGCTTCTGGTCTGTTCTCCAGACTCAGTAACTCTTTGCTCCACCTGGAAACTTTGTCCGCACTCTGCAGCCATTCTTTGGCATTGTGTCTGTTGCCTCTGTCTGCCTCTTGCCTTCTTCTGTCTTCCAAGACTTTTGGCTACTCTGGACTGTTGAATTTCCGGCTTTCCATCCTTTCTCTGGCATCGGAAACCCTCAGCTTTATCCGGAAATTGCTGTCTACACTCTGTAGCCATCTCTAGGCATTATATCTGCTGTCCTTGTCCACTTCACTGCCTTCAGCAAACTCGGACATGTCCTGTCTCTCTGCAGCTACTTGGGTGTCTAACACCTTGGTACTCCAGCACCTTGGTCCACTCTGGCTCCCCAACTCCACTGGAAGTACTCTGCAGTGCTTTGGAACACTCTGTAACCAACTCCAATGTTTTAGCTCAAAACTCCGGTCACCCTACTGTTCACTTGGGCTTCCTCTAGTCAAAATGTCACTCCTTGCACTCGGAACTCTTTCCACTCTGTGGAAACTCCAGCCAACTCCAGACCTATGCAGCAGGCCATCCACTAGTCTTTGCTCCCCTACCTTTGCTCTTGACAGTCTTGTGTCTGTCCCTCTGTCTGTCCTTCTGTGTCTGTCCTTTCCAGTCGCTCTTTGTATCCTTGGCACCCTTGTCTGTGGTATCTAGACCTTGTCCAGTCATCTCCTGTGCACCACACACCAACTCCGGTTGTGTCTTGTGGTTGCACACCAACTCCAGTCACCTTCGGTGCCTGTGCACTAACTCTGGTCACTCCTTGTGGCTGCACACCAACTCCGGTCAACTCCTGTAGTTGTGCACTAACTCTTGTCATCTCCTGTGGCTGCACACTAACTCTGGTCACCTCCTGTGCCCTGTGTGCTAACTCCAGTTGCCTTCTGTGCCCAGTACACTAGCTCCAGTCATCTCCTGTGGCTGCGCACTAACTCCGGTCACCTCCTGTGCCCTGTGTGCTAACTCCGGTCACATCTCAACCTGACCACTTGGTATCTCTGGACTTTCTCCACCTACCCGGACTAACAGGCTTTGCTGTTACCCATCAGAAACCCCTATTTCCGGAACTCTGGCACTGTCCTGCCATCCAGTCTGTCATTCTGACCCCTTTTACCTGTCTCTGACTATCTTGTCAGCCCCTGAGTCTGTCCTTTCTGAAACTGCAAAAACTCCGGTTGTCTCTGCTCCTCTGGCATCATCGCACAAACTCTCTCTGTGCCCCTGTGCACACCTCTGTGTCTCCACACACAAACCTTCATGCTCTTTTGCACAATCTGCATCTCCAGGCACAATCTGGTGCTTTTATGCACAAATCTGTGCCTCCATGCACAACCCTCACTTGGGAACTACTAATAGGAGTAACTTCGAAACATAACATACCACCTACGAGGATCCGTTGATCAATTAGGTATTGGTTTGTATTATCACTGAAAACCTTGCAGTTCTTTGCCAAGCCCCTGACGTCACCCCCTGGGAACCTAGTTTCCAAAACTCCGGAATTTACTTCTGCCTCCTGCTCCCTCTGACCCCCCTTGTCGACTAGCCAGTTGAACTCCTGGTAACTCTGGGCAACCCCACCTGCTTCTATCCAGCTTGCGATGGCTAACCCCCATGACTGCAATCTAACTCTGAAAGCAACTCCGGTTCTTCCTTGATTGGAAGGAACCACCTCCGCTCGGAAACCACCCACTACCACCTAAGACCTTGTCTTCAGTTTCACCAACCCAGACTCACCCTTCCATTCACTACTCTCTTGTCTCCATATACCTAGGCTACCTCTTGTCACCATCCCTGTCTACTCCGAGTACTCCAGTTGTTGTCCACCTGGACAACTGCACTCTGCGCTATTCTGCTCCGGACCCCTTTGTCAAAACTCTGGACTTTGTAATCACTACTCCGGACCGTTCTTGTCAATACTCCGGACCTTGTTGTCAAAACTCCGAATTTTACTCACTCCACAGCACCATCCTCTGCTGTTCTGCCTAACCCGCTTTATGCTTGCTAGCCCCAAGTATCACTTTGGTGCATCTGCACTACCTGCTCTCAGAACCCGGACATCTGGTGCTTTGACCCCATTACCCTGAGGGTAGACTATGGGATGTCTACCCAAAGAAGGGGATAAGGGCTTTGCCCCAGCCAACCTTTGGTCATTTTTTATCTTTATCGTAGTCTGTATCTGACCTTTCCAGTCACATCTCTGGCCAGTCCGGAACCCCATACCCTGTTTCCAGCTACTAGCTAGCTTGTTTGGCTTCGTGCCAACACTCCTGTCCGAGATGGCTTCGTGCTGACTCACTCTTCCGACTGTGTCTCCAACCAGTCCGGAACTCCTGGTCCTGTACCAACCCTCTCGACTGAGACAGTGTCATGCTGACTCACCTTTCCGACTGTGTTTCCGGCCAGTCTGGAACTCCTGACCCAATCTCCAGTCACTTTCTAGCTTGGAGATTCTCTCCAGCTGTGTCAACCTTCTGTGACCCGACCGAGACAGCACTATGCTGACTCACCAAAACTATGTCCTCTGTGCTAGCCTGCTTGTATCTGCTGACTACCTTAGTACCAACTGTCCCATCCTTGTCCGGCCCTACTAGCGGACTTCCGGTCACTTGGCAGTACTTGCACCCCAACTCCGGCTCTCATCTGCACACCCAGAACCTCAACCTTTGATCCTCTCTCTTGTTGCTGACATTTGCAGACTCCCGACCCATCTAGGCTCTCAACCAACTGATCCTATCACTTCCAGATCAACTCCACACTTTCTCCGGTCAATTGTACTACTTTGTATATGACGTTAGATTTGCACAAATATTATTTACCCCAAATTGGCATGCACAGTGTGTCTGACCAAAATGGCAAGTATGTCCAGACAAAACAGTAACATGTCCAAGCAAAACAACAGCATGTCCAAACAAAACAACAGTATGTCCAAACAAAACAGCAATATGTCCAAACATTTTGGACAGCAATAATTATAATCCTTGATTAGCAAATATTGCCTAGTATTGAGTATCAATTACAAGGACATCAGCAAACCAGCCCTTTTGCGTAGCCGAGATGACAGCCTTCCCAGGGTCACACCGCCCTGTCCGGCTTGTCACAGCCTGTGGTAAGCAGGCTATGACCTGTGAATTTCAGTTGTACCTGGCTCAGCTACTGTAAGTGCTGTGCATTTTTTTCGTCTGTGACTGATCTGTGCTCAATCAAAGCACTTGTGCTGCTACAGTGTACGTATATACTACATTTACTACTCGTTGCCTGTACCATAATTGACCTAGCGCTAATAGTACTAGTATAGCCCGTTCAATACAACTGCCAGGGCCGTTGCTTCATTGACCAGAGTTGTTTACTACTAGTTCAATTGCCATGTCGCCGGGGTCGCGCTGGTGGAGTCGTGCTGCCAGTGTGTCGTGCTGTACTAGTAGCCTGTTTAATACGACTACCAGGGCTGTCGCTTCGTTGACCAGAGTTGTTTTGTTCAATTGCCATGCCGGGATCACGCTGGTGGTCGTGCTGCCAGGTCGTGCCGGGTCGTTGCATTGATGGTGCCAGTGGTTGCTGGTGGTCACTGGTATGATAGTCATCACGCTGGTGGTTGCATTGATGCCGGTAGTTAGTGCATTGATACGTCGCCAGCACTGTTGCAGGCTGCGGGTGGAGAATGAAGAGTAGTACAACTCGAAACGATCCACATGCGACTTGAAGTGGTGATCGGAGGTGGTGATTCGAGGTAACAGCGGTAGGGCCATCTGCAACACAGAATGAAGGTAGCACACATGTAAATGCCGACCCACCGTACAAGTTAAACCTTGCAGCGTTGAAGCTTCCGAACCCGCTAAGAGAAAGAGATGATGCATGATAGTAAATATGGCAACATCATGGCAACAAAAGTCACTACTAGTCTAAAGGGACATCAAGCATTGGCCAAGTCGAACTACTAGTACAGTGTCCTGACCACGAAGTTCAAATTGGTAATGGTTTAGTCTGACTGGGGCAAATCTTACCTGAAGTGCCGGCATGCAGTGAGTAGTCCTCTCACATCACATGCTCAAATGCTGCCGTGACACCACTCTGCCTGATTGTGGTGCGAACCTTCCCCACAAAACGGTCAGTGGTACGAAGCTTGTCTTGGGCTTTCTCCAACATGAGGCGATTGTACTGGAGTGTAAGAGCGTTGCGATGGATGATTTGATGGATGAGATTTTGTCAGGTAAGCCATACTTGCTGGTCGGCGCGAGCAGTTTCGAGTAGAAGGTATGCTTCAATAGTACTACTGGGGGGAGGAACAACGTGAGGAAATGCGTCTTCAAGTTGTACCTACGAGTGATCAATGGAATTACACACTTCGCTGGGTAAAATCGACTCACTTCACAGCTTTGATCTTTGGATCCATCACCGGGTGCAACATTGCTAGAGCAGTCGCCCTCCGAGTTTGAGTTGTTGCAGTGGGTGCCCAAAGTCATGTTTGAGCATGCATACGTTCGAGTAGTATTGATATTGTAAATGGGGCATATGGTGTTGTCGTGAAGCTGTGCAAAAGGAGATAGGTGGAAGACATTGTCTGATTGTTTGTTACAGAAAGACATGGCCTGTGTACCAGTAGTAGTACAGTCTGGAATGTTGAACATGGTCATTGTGGCAGGTGAGAAGATAAAGTTTACCAAGGTAGATAATACGGTTATCTCCGAACCTTCCAAGCGATATATGCCAACACACGTATCGCCCACAGGATCTGCCAAAGGACTCCTCTGTTCAGATTTTGGTAATGTTTCTTGCCTGACCTCACTCCAGACCTTCAATCATCCTCGCTGCCAGCCCGACGATCCATTCTAGGCGTCTCTTATTTGGGTTGAAATTCCCTGTTCTCGCCATTCCGCAAGTCGCATAACTATGTATTACATATCTCACCTGCAGGTGATCGAGAGTGGCGTCCACATGCTGTAAGTGTTCTGAACTCTTCTCCTGAACCACCATTGAGCTCCCTCTTCACAACTATTGCTGGATATGCCAAGAGCCAAAATGAATCACGACCAACCCAAGACTATTAGGTGCCCAAGATGCGGAAAGAAATTCTGCTCGGAAACAAATGTTCTTCAACATATGAACCAGCCGTTATCTTTGTGCCATGCGCTTTACCACGAGGAGCATGCTCCCCCACTCCACCACCTCTCCCGGTCTAGTCAAAGTCATTTTACAGGAGCTCACGGGCCTGCAGAGATGCAGGAGCCCGACTTCGATGAAGACGGTCGCTGGACGCCTCCTGGTAACCAAGACGACAACTACGGTGACGAGGGTGCATTCAGAACGACTGTTGGTCCTTCCAAGTTCACTGAGTACTACGAGGGGTGTAGCGAGGCGTTTCCCGGTGGGAAGACCTTTATGGACGTCTTTGAAACAGATTGATATGCTGAGGAAAGGAAGGTGAACCTCTACTTCCCCTTCGCATCATGCGAAGAATGGCAGTTCGCTTCTTGGATTTTGCATTCGAGGCTCAGCTTAACAGCGATTGACTCATTGCTGGCGCTCGATCTTGTACGTTGACGGTCTTTTCTACTGCTCCCCTTTGACGAATTCCATTGTAGCTCAAGCAAATTCCTCTCTCATTTCGTACTGGAAAGCAGCTCCATGCTCGAGCAGAAGCTCTCCCTTCTGGCCCCACCTGGGTTTGTGAACCAATAATTCCCGAGACTCCTACGAAACATCCACTCCATCTATTCTACCGCAATCCACTTGATTGTCTCCAAGCACTTCTCAGCAACCCCTTACTCGCATCACACATATCCTTTGTCCCTCACAAGGTTTGGATGTCTGCCACTAAAATATGTCAGATTTATGATGAATGGCTGAGTGGCGATAGGGCCTGGAATATTCAGGTGCGTTACTGTTCTTACAGAGATATCTGATGCTAACTGAACCTGCAGAATGCACTCCCTACTGGCGCTACAGTTTTAGGCGTCATTCTCTCATTGGACAAGACAAACATTTCAGTCATGACTGGTAATCGCATGGCCCATCCAGTCCTCATAAGCCTTGCCAACATCAGTGCGAGCATACACAGCAAAGGTTCACTTCACGGATACCTTCTCCTTGCTCTACTTCCTATCACCAAGTTCCTTCACAAGGACTCTCGTGTTCGCAGCTTACTGCAAGACCGACTTACTCACGACATACTGAACAAATTACTATCCCCCCTGAGGACTGCTGCAAGTGTAGGTGTTATGATGAGCGACCCCGTTGGTAACTTACGATACTGCTACACTCCAATAGCTTCGTGGATAGCTGATACTCCTGAGGAGAGTCTCATTGCTGCTACAAGTCCAAAGACATCCCTGATTACTGTTGCCACCTCAAAACAATTTGGTGACCCATTTTGCCATCCCGCGCACACAGCTTCCATCACATTGGCCACAATTCAGACTGCCTGCACAGAACATGCTCCTTCCGACTACAAGCCATTCTTGAAGGTTTGCAGGTGACTCAGTTTGAATGGCGTTACTGAGCTGTTCTGGAAGCCTCACCCACTATCGGATCCATCTGAGTTCATCAACCCTGAAGTCCTTCACCATTTCCACTGATTATTCTGGGACCATGATGCACAATGGTGCATTTTTGTTGTTGGCGCCGCTGAGATAGACTTTCGCTTTTCAGTGCTTCAAACCGCCATTGGCTACCGCGCATTCACAGAGGGCATCTCAAAGCTGAAGCAGGTCACTGGCCGAGATCACCATGCTGTCCAGCATTATATTATAGGTGTCATCGCTGGTAGGGTTCCACGCCAATTCCTCATCATGATTTGTGCTCTCCTTGACTTCCGGTACCTAGCCCAAGCACCGTGTTTTACAGATCATTCCCTTGGCAACGTTGAAAAGGCACTGCAAGAATTTCATGACAATAAGGACGCCATCGTGTGGGCGGGCGCTCAGAAGGACTCCTGGACTATACCCAAACTGGAGTTGCTCCAGAGCGTTGTCCCCAGCATACGTCTCTCTGGAGCGCTCATGCAGTGGTCCGCTGACGTCACTGAACACGCTCACATCCAGGAGATCAAGATCCCTGCCCACGCCGGCAACAATCAAAATTATTATAGTCAAATTGCGCGTTATCTTGACCGTTCGGAGAAGTGTTTTTGGTTCGATCTTGCCACTTACTTGCACTCACAGGGCAGTCAAGTAGATTGGGGCGAAGAAGATGAAGATGAAGTATTCGAGCAGGTTGATGGGCATGAATCCTATCCAGAAGACCCGTCTGTCGCTGACCATATGGCTGCATTTCGTCCTGCCAGCAATTACTTTGCTATGGCCGATGCTCTTCGACGCGGCTCTATCTCCATGGCTGGCACCAAGCCATATGGTACCTTCTCAACCACCACGACCACCTTTCACCTTGCTTCCAAGCCATCCCTACGCCTCAGTCTTGATGAAGCAGCTGAAATGTTCAAGATCCCAGATCTCCATCAAGCTTTGATGGAATATCTCCATCGTTTGGAGAACGGAACACCGTATGTTGTATCTGGGACCAGAACCAACCACTGTGTACTGCCCTTTGACTGCATTCAGATATGGTACAAGGTCTGTATGCAGCAAATGCAATACTATAACAGCAAGGTTCCCAATGGCCCGCAGACGCTGCGTGCCCTTCCTCCCTCGACATCCTGCCCTCACGGCCTGTATGATGCAGTCGTGATCAACGCTGAGCCGCAGAGTGAATGGCTGCGATGTGGTCTCAACGGTATGTCCAGTACTATGTAGTTACTTAAGCTGATCTGTCCAGCCAGCCATTCTATTGCCAAGTTATGAATGATTTTCCGTCCCCTCCGGTCCGACAACTTTTTAGCCTATGTCCATCGCATCAACATTGTTCCTCAACAGGGAACACCCAACCACGTTCACCTGGGAACAGGCATGCATTTGCTTCGACAAGCGGTTAGATCAGATGGAAGCAGGATTGGAGACGTGATCCCTATTACGCAGGTCCGCTCTCCCGCCCATCTGATTCCGAACTTCGGCAAAGAAGCTCACCCTCGTTTGACACGCAAAAATAGCTACGATGTGTTGGGTGAGTTTTGGCTGAATAAATACTGGTCAATCTATTTCGCACTTTCATCTTATCCTGGTCGTACATAAAACTACGTAGTCATTTTGCACCTCATGTATGTTATCAGTCGATGGGATCGATCTGGATCAAGACTTAAATCGAAATCTTCCACCACCTGATAGCACTTTTCTTCCCAACAACTGCTAGCATGTCGCAACTCCTCCGTCCAGCAGCGCAGGTACTAAACAGTGTTTTCTTTTATCAAATACGGCTACATGTTGATAAAATGGTTCATTACTTGTAGCCGCTGACTTCCCATGCAACACCATACTCATTAACACGTGTGAGTACCCATCAGACTTTGTGTATCAACAGAAACCTGACATATCCCAGCTCCAAACCATCCCTCATACTTACAGGCCGAAAGACGGTTGGTATCACGAACGCATGGATCTGCTGGTCCACAATGACACCCGGGGTCTTCATTGGACACTCAATCCTTCTGAGAGTAGGCGCCTGCTCGCCATTCTTTTCCCAGATCATGAGCTCTTTCAAAGGTCGGTAGAGCTACTCCCAGCCGCATCGTCTGGCCCTTCCCTCTAAATGAATGATATCCTAGAAAGGCTGCGGGACGGTAACCACTATGGGAAGGAGACTCAGGATGAGGATAATGTGAAGGACAAAGATACAAAGGGCAAGGGCAAGGATACAAAGGGCACAGGTAAGGCTACGAAGAAAAAGAAGGCTATGAAGAAAAAGGACTCGGAATGCTGGCTACGCTGTCCATCGGCCATAAAAAGTGAATCTAATATGGCAGGTTTTCTAAACATTATTATGGATGCTGTCGAGGGCGCGGTCAGTGGAAAGTTTTTAAACAAACAGTATTTTATTTCATCGGACTTCGACAACTTGTATTAATACCACTGACTATCAGAATATGGGTGGCAGATGGAGCCAATGCACCCCTGCAAGGATCGGACACTAATCGAAAACCCGATCTGATCCTTCTCCCAGCAGATGTCGCAAGTTCATCAAAACCATTGGACTGGAGGGATGTTAGCGCCGTTGGGGAGATGAAGATCAATAAATCACCAAACACCATGAAGAGTTCATACATAGAGGCAGCCGGGAAGACTGCGCTACTCTTATATGCTCAAGGTGGGTGACACTCCGCTCCTTGTCTGCGATTATTGGGACACCACATTATTCTGACATTTTTTGACAGGGGCAGATCTCTTTCGACTGCGCCCATTGATATCAACCAACATCCCAAAGTATTTTTACGAATTTTAGTCGGTCTCTCATGCATGCCACTTTGTCATATCGGGTTTGACGAAACTGTAATCTCGGAGGCAGGTGGGAAGAAGCGTGTCCTGGTTGCATGGACTGGGGACTTAGTGGGGAATGTGGTTGTCATGGACAGCCTTCTTTTCATTTCAGACGCGTTACATGGGCGTGGAACAACCATATGGGCTGCGCTGATGCACTCTCTGAACTTGAAACCACCTCGCCGGATCGTGGTCAAGGACTCTTGGATCGATCCCCTCCGGAAATACACCGAAGGCGGGATACTGGCCAAGCTCAACAAGGCCGGTGTTAAAGGTGTGCCCAAGCTCATACACGAACAACAAGTTCAAGGCCCTCATCCCTCACGTCCTGACTCCAAAGTCAACCAGTCAACTCATTTCCTCAGGACGCTTCTGTCCCACATCAAAGTTTCTAGCTATCATGTTCGTGTACTATCACGGCTGCTCACGGAGCCGCTTGGACAGCGAATCTTGGACTTCTCTTCATTGGCTGAGCTTCTGGTAGCGTTCATTGATTATGTGCTGAGTGAGTTACAATGTATGTATAACTTATTGCCTGCTAATTCTATATTCAGTACATAAGGACGCGGTCGAGAAAGCGCATATTCTTCATCACAACATGAGTCTGCTCAATTTTCTGCTCATTTCGTGGGACAGTACGGATGCTGAGTATTCCTGGGATTTTGTGCATTCCAGCCACCTATCGCCAGAAGCCCAGGACTCGCTTCTCCGAAAGCTTGAAGGTATTTCTCGTCGGGGACACCTCGCTGACTGGGGTTATGCTGTGCCCTTCTATCCCCAAAATATCACCAACCTTACTCGTCCTGACAATACGGACACAAAAACCACCACTCAGCCCGAGCGTGACACTGAACATCCAGGCGCCGTCCAGTGCCAGTCTGCCAGTCTCGAGACTCCTTTGTCCCCGCTGACCTCGCTTTCTACTCCTGACTCGGCACGTACATCTCCAATTGGTGATGATTTGGATGAAAATGCAATCCCTGTCCAAAACTTGAACTCTAACGGCTCCCGGAGCCCACACTATGTACCAATATCTGGCCTGAGAGACACTCACGACGTTACTCTTTCCATGGGGGGAGACCCCCTCATGGATCCATGTCGGCCATCCATTGACACTAACCCACTCTATCGCACTGTGAGTTCACTTTAACGAAACTTCAGGAGAGCTTTAGTAATCTAATCTTATATCCAGGGTACCTGGTCCTGGATGGCTGCAGAGCTCGTGATGATTGGCCCAACAAGGCCCGTGATGCATGTGCCATACCATGACCTCAAATCAATATTTTATGTCCTTGTCGGGATTTCCGTGCTCTATGATGAACCTTACAAGCCCAAAACGGAGGACGAGCTTTCGCAATGCTTCGATATATATTTTAACATGCATCATCCAAGTGTACAGAAGACATTTACGATTCAGTCAGAGCTCGGCTGGTTATCCAACATCTGCGAGCATTTCTCCGGCTACTTCAAACCTCTGAGCTCTTTTTGATATCTTCCACGAGAAGATTGTCCTTCCCATGACCTACTTCAATGGCTCATTCAGACAGCATTCTGGGACAACTCCCATCACTCACGATGAGATGGCAAAATACCTCATCGACATGTTGTACGACTTACCAGACGAAGCATGGGTTACCAAGCAGCAACCCACCAATGATGAAGGTGGAGGGGATGTAGTATTGGAGGTCGATGCCCTCGGGTTGGACTTGCCACTTGCGAGTCACGTGCATGATCCGCTGGACTCGGATTCACGATCAGAGAATTCCTCCGAGACTGACACGTCTTCAAGTCCAACAGAGCCTGATCTGCGCATGCGCCATCCCATCCCTATTCGTGCAATCAGTGGGCCCAGCTTTGCTACCTTGAGCACCAACTCTAGCAGTGCAAGGAGACCGTGCTCTGGATTGGACGTGGATTATGTTGACCAGAGCCCGAGTCGTGCTAAGCGTCCTCGCCTCAATGTTGATACCACTAACGCAAACCGCACGAACCCACGGCGAACAACTACTGATCGATTTGCAGCTACTGCGCCAGCCACCCTATCACTGTCATCCGCTGGTCATAATCTCTAGTGTGCATGCGGTCTTCCTCGTTTACGAATTGTAGTAATGATGCACATGTGACCTTGCAGTTTTTTTACTCATACTATTAGCTATCGGCTGTAGCTGTTTTGAGATGTATGTACTTGTTCTGCAAGCGAAGTCCGAAGTACAAAATTTGCTGGTGACCCACAGAGACCTCATCACCCATGCCCTTTCCGTTTGAAGCCATGCCCCAGAAACGCACACTCCCTGACGAAGAAAGTAATGTGGTTGATGTTGTTGATCACTCAAAGCGACAGAGGGCAGAAGTCACTCCTGGTACTAAGTACTCTACTTGTTGAATATCTCTCCACTCATTCAACCATCTAGTTGAAGAAGGAAATGTTGCGGTCAGGCGGTCTTCATGCTGTGGAAAAGGTACCAGAGGTCAAATCGCACAGATGAGGAGCATTGAGTGAGTGCAGACCAGTGCTTCACGGCAGCCTAGACGACTCACGGATCTCAATTCTGCAACCCAGGGAGAAGAGGTAAATCCTATGGCCCCTTCTCATTTAGACCAGGAGTTTGGCTCTCAGACCATAGAAAACCGACACTCTGGAAGACCCCAACCAAGACTTCGCCGTGTTCCCCCTAGTGCTACCGCCTCACAAGTCACACTTTCTGCCCAACCGACCTTCAGTTTGGCAGCTCCGGGTCAACAGTTCAGTTTTAGGCTGCCAGGCACTGGACAAGTTTCCAGAGGCCAGGTCGAATCGAGTTGCGGTAGCACAGTCTCTCAGTTATCTTCATCTTGTGTCAGTACTACTTTCAGCAACGCTTCCCGTCCTTCCACTGCCCCAACTTCTCGTGCAGCCTCTGTCTGCCCCTCATCCCATGGAGATCCAGACATTGGCCAACAACCCCATGCCTATGGCCTCTCATCCCACCTCAAAAGGTTGGCATCAGCATCACAGTCCGGCTCCGAGGCTCCTGCTCAAATCTCTCGAGTGTCGTCTGGAACGACAACCTCGCTCTCTCCTGATCTTCCCGTTGACCGACATGAAGGTCAGCTTATGTCGTTTTGAATTCGCGCATTGATTTATTATCTCAAATATCAGTTATCCCACTGTCCTTCCAGCGTGATGAATTAGATGGGCCGACTTCTCCTCCTCATCACCCTCCTGGCCTGCAGCACACAGCATCGTTTTACTCCTCGTTGGATGGGCACCAACTTCGTCGCGGTCACACACTTTTAGCAGTCCCAAGTCCAGATCATGGCAGAATTGGTGCTCAACCCAGAGAATATGCAGACGAAGGACAATACATTGATGAGACATCACCGAGTGACGACAAGAGGTTTGCAGAGGCTGTCATCTGAGGTATTTACTTTGAATGCTCATGTGCACTTCTGATTAATGTCATCTAAAAGGTTCTCAACCCACGGCAGTCTATGTCACTCCCGCTCAAGGTATACAATCATGGCCATCGCTTGCCGATTTCACTAAACCTTTGGACAGACTTGAATCAGGACCGTCCGGCCACTCATGCTGGTAAGATTCGTACTTTACTCAAGAATCAATCAGCTGACAAGCACACATGTAGAAGATACTCGTGTTGCTGAAGACGTTGTGGTTGCGCATCGCCAACAAAACTGCGCTCCTCGTCTCCCCAATACTTTGCAATTGAAAACTATCCAACAACAACAATCTTCCATCCCACCACGGTCTCACAAGACCACAAATACCAATATGCCCGATGTGCAAGAAGACCCAGAGCTGACGGCCTCTTCAGTTTCCCTCCCACAACCTCGTGCTGACAACCAAAAGGAGGTATCAAACCAGTCAACTCAACCTTGCCCAGGTCCTCTGGTGGAGCGCATGGAATGCTCAGAGCCCTCGCAGATTCAATTTTACGAGCCGGCAGTTTGGGACGTACTCGAACGGGCAAAGCAGTTTTCTCATTGCGATGCTTCATCTATTAATGCCTTCCCTCTTCGTGCGCAGTTCAACGTCAAGGCTGCAGAGTATGTCGAAGAAGCGATCAGTGAAAGACAGTCTCAGGGCTTGTTTGTTGCAGATGGTATGGTATCATGCACCCAATATTCCAGCTAATGTTACCCTTTCCCAGGTTGGTGGCCTCAACATTCTAATGATATATGCAAACTGGTAAGTGAAACCTTCATCTAACATATATGGCTTACATGAGGCTCTGCAGCTCTGGGAGGATCTCAGAAATTGGTGTTCATCATTGAGGAAGAAAGCTCGCATGTATGTGACTCAATGCTACAAGTGGGACCTGTCAGGATCGGTTCTCCTCGATGATCTTACTAGGAGGTCCAGGGATGCAGAGGACTAATGAGGAGGTAAGTCCAGACACTAGTAGGTGCTGGTTAGTGCGGACAATCAAGTCCGGGTCATACGGACGAAGTCTGGGCACTAGAAAAGCACTGGGAGTAAGTCCGGGTTTTTGCGGAGTAAGTCCGGACCGCGGGAAAGTGGACCGGAGTAGCGCAGCTTTGTCCGGATGAAGGACACATCCCAGAGGTGGGATAAGTCCCTAGAGGTCTAGCGTTGAGTCTGGGACAGAGGTGGCTTTTGCCCTTGTGCGAGTAGGAGACTTGCTAGGATCAGACATAGGACCAAGGGGACGAGATAGGATGGAGACCGGAGTTGGCCGGAGTTCAGGAGTTCAGGTGAACAGATGGATTAGGAGAGCATAGTGGGTAGTACAGAGGGAGGAGTATCTTAGTCGAGATTTGATCTAAGGACTACTAGGCCGGAGTTTTGGTAGTTTATATAGTAATGAGACTAGAGGTGAGTATATACGGTGACAAGTAAACACCTTAGTCGGGACAAGGGATGGAGTGGAACCAGACAGGAAAATAAACTAGGTACAGGAAAATAAACTAGGTACAGGAAAATAAACCGGAGCGGAAGCAGAAACGGGGAACTAGGATTACAGGGACGACGGAGGAAAAGCAGGGACAAGGGAACTAGGTCGGAACAGGACAGGTAAGGGT
>Ga0307518_10001666_pt1 | contig 16415 bp, 4 predicted proteins | sample 25_EM_MG_FD_203889 | JGI IMG/M metagenome (GOLD analysis project Ga0307518, IMG submission 203889) | Populus trichocarpa ectomycorrhiza microbial communities from riparian zone in the Pacific Northwest, United States - 25_EM | ecosystem: Host-associated > Plants > Roots > Unclassified | place...
GGCATGGAATGTCTATGCAACCTGAGGCATCTTAGAATGAATGGATGTGGTGAAAAGGAGTTTCCTAGTGGGTTGTTACCTAAGCTCTCTCACCTGCAAGTCTTTGTATTGGAGGAGTGGATTCCTCCTGGTACCGAAGATAATAGAAGAGGACAACCTGCTCCGATAACTGTTAAAGGAAAGGAAGTGGGTTGCTTGAGGAAGTTGGAAAGTTTGGCATGCCATTTTGAAGGTTGCTCAGACTACATGGAGTATCTCAAATCTCAGGATGAAACCAAATCACTAACCACATACCAAATTCTTGTAGGACCACTGGATAAGATTGATTATGATTATTATGATTATGATTATGATGGTTGCAGAAGGAAAACAATTGTTTGGGGTAACTCGAGTATCAACAGAGATGGAGGTTTTCAGGTCATGTTTCCAAAGGACATTCAACAATTGACTATTGATAATAATGATGATGCAACAAGTTTATGCGATGTTTCCTCTCAAATAAAGTATGCAACTGATCTGGAGGTTATCAAGATTTTTAGTTGCAATAGCATGGAGAGCTTGGTTTCATCTTCTTGGTTCCGCTCTACTCCACTACCATCTCCATCTTACAACGGTATATTTTCTGGTCTTAAGAAGTTCTTTTGCTTTGGATGTAGTAGTATGAAGAATTTGTTCCCTCTTGTCCTGCTGCCAAACCTTGTAAAATTAGAAGAGATTATAGTTTCTTACTGTGAGAAGATGGAGGAGATAATAGGTGGAACAAGACCAGATGAAGAGGGGGTTATGGGTGAAGAAACCAGCAGCAGCAATATCGAATTCAAACTCCTGAAGTTAAGAAATATGGTATTGAGAGGATTACCAGAACTGAAAAGCATTTGTAGTGCAAAATTGATTTGCGATTCTATTGAAGAAATTGAAGTAAGAAATTGCGAGAAGATAGAGGAGATAATAAGTGGAACAAGATCAGATGAAGAAGGGGATATGGGTGAAGAAAGCAGCAGCAACACTGAACTGAAATTCCCACATTTAACAATTCTGGAATTGATTGGTTTACCAGAACTCAGAAGCATTTGTAGTGCAAAACTGATTTGCGATTCTCTCCACATAATTGAAGTATGGAATTGTGAGAAGCTGAAGAGGATGCCAATTTGTCTTTCGTTGCTTGAAAATGGCCAGCCTTCTCCTCTCCCTTCTCTTAAACTCATCCGGGTATATCCAAAAGAATGGTGGGAGTCAGTAGTGGAGTGGGAGCATCCTAACGCTAAGGATGTCCTTCGTCCCTTTGTACTTTTTCAATAGAGGATGAGTACTGACGACAGTGCCCTTACTAATAATCTATGCGGGTACTCACACCCGGAGAAAATCATTTTCTTGTACGTTGTTGTTGGAGTTATTATTGCCTTAGATATGCGCCCCCCCCCTTTTTTTTTTTCACTTGCAGACATGATATCATGCAATTAATATTTTATAAATCAATCTTTTTTATAATTACTAGATTTTTAGCACAAGCTAAGTTAGGAGGGGGATCTAATTTTATAATAACTAAAAAGCTTAACTGATCTTAATTAAAAAAATAGACATCATTTTGTATATTTTATTTAAAATAGGTTATATTGTTATATATTTTTAATAATAAATATATTTATATGATCTGTCTAAAATGATATGCTATTTGAATAATGTTTTTATTATTTATTAAATAACGTTCAAAGAACGGGACCTGATGTTAGATCTTACCATTTCAGGGTCATTTCGATGAATAAAAGATTATATTAATTGAACTTATAGTCTTTTAATTAACATTTAAGGGACGTGGCCCTAACATTGGACCATTCCATCCTTAGTTATTTAACACACAATAGGACCGTTTAATATATAAAATTGAATAACTATGGTCATGGTCTGTATACTAGACAACAACATTCGATGGGACCTAATATTAAACCATTTTATCCTGAGTTATTTAGTAGATGATGAAAAAACCAATATATGAGAATTATTATAGTTTGAAAAATTCTTATTTTCCATTAAGTAATGTCCAAAGAAAAGGGTGCGCCATTGGATCATTTTATCATGGGTTATTTAATTGGATTAAGCTTAAGCTACGTGTCCACTTAATTGGATCGATGGTTTGACATTTATTTAGAGAGGAAAACATCAAATGCAAGTCAGTGGAGCTTCCTAACGCATGCGATGTCCTCCGTCCCTTGATGGACTTTTCATTCGTAAGCATTAACGTGAAACTCTTGTAATTAAAAGTAGGATAGTTGTCAATCAAGATTTTTTTTCTTCTCTATCAAAATCTGACCGCTCTTTTTCCTCTCTGGAATTAGAAATCTAAAACTAAAAAAAATAAAGTTTTAGACTAAAATTGTATTTTTAAAAATTTGGGGGATTGAATATTTATAACTTGAGAAGCATGAGGACCAAAATGAACTTTTCATGCTAATCTTTAAATTACCACCCATTTTATCCATTTCTTTTAATTTGATTCTTTTTCTTTCAATCTTATATGGGCTCAACAAATTTAATTTAAAGTAATTGTGTTTAAATTTAGTGAGTACATTTCCTATAATAATGCAAGCGCATGAATAAGTGTTTAATTTGGTTCTGCATTGTATATGCCACGACGCATTGAATTTCCTGTAATAATTAGAGTCACTGCAATTTACAAGCAACTTTATGTTTTTTTTATCTAAAGGAATTAATAGACTGAACCATATTCACCTAATCCTCAGAAAAAAAAATGTGTCGAATTGTCAAGAACACCAGAATGTTCTTCTGCCTTTGGTGTCGTCTGCACTTGATGAATTGAAATACCAAATGCATAAAAAGAATAGGAAATTTTAGGATTTTCCTATCTATTTTTAAAATTTAAATTTATATTATATTTTTCATTATAATAACAATTTTGATTTCATTTAAAGCAATACGCAATTATCTTTTTAATGGTGTTAAGAATTGTTAAAATCATGAATTGACTCATAAAATTATACATATTTTTTATGAGTTAATACATATTTAATATATAAAATTACTTTAAAAACTCAAAAATATATAAAATCATGTTAACATCAGATAAAATAAGATGAAATTACGGGTTTGAAACCGCTTTTACGAATTTAATAAAAACAAATACATTGCTGCAGTGCCGTACATTAGATATTTAGATCTGGATGGACGGTGAGGATGCAATGCATCTGGATGGACGGATTGGTTTTGAAAATAACATTAATGATTTTTGGAGTATAGTTAAAGATAATTGCAGATGTTGCTGGCATGTCTGTTTTAAGATATGTTTTGCAATTATATTTTGTAAAATTTGAAAAAAAATAAGTTATTTTTTATATTTTTAAATCTGATATATTAATATTAAAAATAATTTTTAAAAAATAAAATAAAAATTATTTTAAAAAACAATCATTATTATTTTTTTAAATATCTTTTAAAAAAAATCTTTATTTAACACATAGCTGGCTCGATCAACAGCTGGCCCAAGTGAACTGAAAGCCATGTATTTTATAATGTTTTGCACTTTGCCTTGTTCATAAATTGATAGAAAATAATAGTAATATAACGGCTGCGTGTATACTCACCGTTACTGATCCATTTGGCATTTTAAAGCTTTATACCTAACTTAACGGAATTGTATCATGACCATATTCATGTCTGCTATGAGAAGTACAAGTTGGAGCTTTTTGGCCACTCACAGACAAGTTTTGTTTGTCATGGATGAGTTTTTTGAATTAATTACATGATTGATTTAAATTGATTCTTGAATTATTAAACCTATGGTATTTAAAAAACATTTCTTATAATTTTATGATTTTACTATTTATTTTTACAATCTAAATTTATATTTAAATTTTTATATCGTGTAAAAAACTTTAATGATATTCAAAGGAGGACGCTGTCATCTTCTCAATGGTGTTACACATACCTTCAACAGAGGTGTGGTTTGGCCTCTACCACATTTTTTATCTTCTCCTCCTTATTTTGTCTCTCTTCTCATTACAAAAATGAAAAATTGTACTTTTATTTGGTTTTTATATTTAATTTTTTATTATTATTATTATTATTATTATTTTGTTTTGAAGCTTTTTATATTGTATTTTTTTTCAAATTCATCCCTCATTATTTTGTTGATTTATAATTTTGCTTTTTTATTTTTTAGAGTTTGTCTTCTATGTAGTTGGTCTCTAGCTCATGAGCTTTTTTTATTGCATTTTTTTTAAAAAAATCTATCTCTTATTATTTTGTTGAATCTGATCTATATCTTAGACTTTTTTTTTTAAATTAATTTTTTTTTTTAAAATTAAATTTTTTTTTTCATCTTTATACATTTGATTTATTGGAGGTTAGTTTTTATACTTTTATTTTCATCTTTTTTTATATATTTAATTATCTCAATTTTATGTTCATGATTATAAATTTAATGTGTTGACACGAGCAAAATAAATGAAAGAGATTTAACTTAGAATGTGAAAAATCTTAAAAATCACGGTGCAATAATACTGCACTATCAAACAAGTGAAATGAGACACAATTCAACACTTCAAGAGCATCAAACATCAAGGAAGATCATTGTAGGTGTGCTATAGAGTATAGATCATTGTGTATAATACCATATAATTGCATATAAGGTGAGTGACATGAAATAAGCCCTTTACTACTTGTTAATAAATGATTCGATAATATTTTACAAATATTAATTAGTAATAAAATAAATAAAAATATAAAAAAATTAATTGCATAAAATATTTGGTTATAAAGAAAAAACCTTTTAAATAAATCTTTAAAAGATAAAAAAAAACCCTTAAAGGTAGCCAAATCCAAAATAAATATTTTTCACCAATTTGAAAGACTACAAGAAAAGTATCTCCGCCCATAAACTCTTTCTATCTATGCTATTTTACTTGTTGAGACAATAAACCATATTATATCTTTTACCGCAATAACTTGATAGTATATTTGAAAATCTTTAAATTATTATCATCTTAACTAAAATATTCACTTGCAACTTTTCCTAGTAGTCTGCATGCTATAGTTCTGGCTTTTCAAAAACTAATATTTTTTTGATAATTTCCTATAAACTCTTCATGTGTCAAAAATATATGTCGTGAAACTTTATATAAATTTTTTAGATAATTGAAAAAAATTAATGTTTTTTATAGCGTAGGTGGGAGATGCATGTTTGGCCATTGCAAGATGTTCTGTAGCAAAAAATCTAGTGAGAAATTTATGAAAAATGAAAAAAAAAAGGTGCAAAAATTATTATAAATACATACAATGCGTATGTGGAATTTTCTTAGCCTTGGCATGACAAATTAACAGTAGTGGTTCGTGGAAGAAGCCGCCAACTACCATCGATCAACTACTATAGGTGAGGGGTCTTCATGCAAAAAAAAATAATAATAATAATATTATTTTGATATATTAATATTAAAAATAATTTTTTAAAAATTAAAATAATATTTTAATATATGTTAAAAAAATACAATCGTTATTTTAATTTCAAACATCCCTGAAGAAGTGTCATGCATTTTCTTGTCCTTGCCATGATAAATTTGACAGTAGTGGTTAGTGGAAGATACTGCCAACTCAACCAACCAACTAATAATTGCGAGGGAGTGATCCTCTGTTTTAAGGTTGAATGTATCTCATCATTCCACAAGACACTTCATTTCGATGCTGATTGGTTATGAATAAAAGTTTTAATTTTTTAATTAATATTTTCTTTAATTTTTTAAGATATATGGTGATGGTATAAAAAAATAAAAAAAAATTATTTTCATATATTTTCAAATAAAAAATATTTTTAAAAATAATCTTTACCATAATCTTTAATTTTTCACACCATACTTTGTCTTGAGTTTTTCTTATTCCAGCTTCTAAATTCTTATTTTGATTAGTAATGTAAAAAATTAATTATTTTTGTTAGATTTATTTTTAATAGTTTTAATATACTAATATAAAAAATAAATAATAAAAAATCTAAAATAAATATTTTAATATTAATTAAAAAATTACTTTTAAAAATGATCACTTGGCATTACTTTACCAAAACAAACTCTTAATACATATATTAGATTCCAGGTGGATTTCCAGCTAATATGAAAAAACAACGTCAGCCAAGACATCATCAAGAAGAGCAAGGTAAAACAAAATTCATCAATTGGGTCCCTAATATTTGAAACAAATGAAAATTTACAATGAAGAATTTATATGTGATTTTTTTTTAGGATTTTTTTTTTGTTAAAGATATTTTTTCCCCCACTAGATTCAAGATTTGTTTCGAAAGATGGTTATTTGTGTACGGTGAAAAAGTCTGATTTAGGAATCTGAATCTCCCTATGACGGATCAGAATTGCATAACAATCGCCTTATTACATATTTTCTTGGTAAATATATTTAGAAAAATCATTATTAGTTGTAATATTGGGAAAGAATTATATTGAACTGATTTACATTTATTTATTTATTGTAATAAAAAATTAAAAAAAAAATATATGTCACAGCAATTCTGGAAACCAGGCACCGAGAAACCCCGCGTCCTCGAAGAGGAAGAAGGCGGTGTCGTTTTCTTTGCCCCCTCTCTCTTCCGCCTCCTCCTCTTCCTTCAGGTTTGGATATGCAAGTATTGGGAGTAAAAGGCAGAGATTGATTTTTAAGCTGATGGGAATACAGTCACCTGATGGAAAATTCTAAGGATGCATTGGAGTCAGGACTTTTAATTGCCAGTATTATCCAAGGATGACTACATACTGCATGCTTCTAAAACAAATGAAAAATACCAAGTTATTAAACATAAGCTATCTTCAACTACCAGATCTCCTGGCTTTAATTAAAATAAATAAAAAAATTAATAATCCCAACAATATGGAAATCACTGTTGTCACTTCTCTTTCTATTATGAAAATTTAATTTATAATTGGTTTGAGTTTCGAATAGAAAGATTTGCCAAAGGAAAGGTTTTAAATTCTGCCTTCCATGGACTCTTACCATCTGTTTTGAACTATGTGTTTGAGTTGCTTGTAATCTTCAATGAATCGAGATATTCGAGTTGTGAATAGTATGGTTCTAACAACCAATGGAATTTCCATTAGCTTCCCTAAAAAGTTTCAAACCTTTTTACATTGCCTGAATAAGGGTTTCTTCATACCGTCTGATTCTTATTAGTTTGATTGCGTGAATTTAACTAGCCTTTATCTGAAAATTTTGGGAGGTTTAGAATTGAATGACAAGGAAGCACAGGTCATGAGAAAGGCTTAAGAGATTTGGTGAGGGAAATTAGGGAATCAATTAGAAATTAGGCTTAGAGGAAGACTAGCTATTAAAGTCATTGCAATTTGCAGGCAACTTTATGTTTTTTTACTCTAAAGAAATAAAACAGAGGTGCAAATCCCTTGTGCTTTCTTCGTCCTGTATGCCATGATTACTCTCATGAAACCACCATGCAAACTTCATGTCACTTTCTGCTTTATTTATTCACACTAACTATCCAACGTGTTCACATTACAGTACTGCTTTAAATCCTTGAGTCTAATGAATTAATGAAGATAGAAACTCCAAAGAAAATCACTTGGCCAGAAATAACATACTTCAGTACTCGGGTCAGCAGCTAGCATGGATAAAACTATCTCCTTCCTTGTTAGAGAGGGCTCTGGCATTGCTTCCCATCTGGCACACTGTAACTTGCAGATCCGTTTGGCATTTGATCTGTGGACTCCCCCTCACTTCAACTGATTTGTTGTTTGTTTGACCACAAGATATTGATTGTCTAGGGAAATTCCAAGGACGCATTGGGGTCAGAACTTTTAATTGCCAGTATTATCCAAGGATGATTACATACTGCATGCTTCTAAGACAAATAAAGAATGTATCAGTTCATTTAATTTATTAGTTCTAAGTCATTAAACATATTGCTATTTCGTGATCATTCCAATTTTCTTGTTGCTGCTGTTGTACATTAACTCTCGTAATTCTTGACTTATCTGTCGGTAAATTGATTAATTTTTCAATTTTGATGCCTGCATAATGTATCAGTTTAAAATACAGCATTAGTATTGTTGCTGACAAGGGTCTGAAAAAGCCAAACGGATTACTGTTTCACAAGATACTAACATTAATAAATTGCAAAACAGTATCGCCAAACGGATTGGTTTAGATCTTTCTAATGAAGATGAGGAGCTGTATAGAGCTTCCAAATTGTCAAAAGAATTAACGAAGAAACAGAAATGGGTTTTGATTTTAGACGATTTGTGGAAGGCTATTGAGCTACACAAGGTGGGAGTCCCTATCCAAGCTGTTAAGGGATGCCAGCTGATAGTTACAACACGATTAGAAAATGTTTGTCAGCAGATGGGTAAACAACACATAATCAAAGTGGAGCCTATTTCGAAGGAAGAAGCTTGGGCTTTGTTTATTGAGAGACTTGGACACGACACAGCACTTTCTCCGGAAGTGGAACAAATTGCAAAATTTGTGGCAAGGGAATGTGATCGTTTGCCACTAGGAATTATAACCATGGCTGCAACCATGAGGGGAGTGGTTGACGTACGTGAGTGGAGGAATGCATTGGAGGAATTGAAAGAATCAAAAGTTAGAAAAGATGATATGGAGCCTGAGGTATTCCACGTATTGAGATTTAGTTATAACCATCTAAGTGATTCAGCACTACAACAAAGTTTCTTGTACTGTGCATTATTCCCGGAGGACTTCAAGATCCGTAGAGAGGATTTGATAGCTTATTTGATTGATGAGGGAGTGATAAAAGGGCTAAAGAGTAGGGAGGCAGAATTTAACAAAGGCCACTCGATCCTTAATAAACTTGAAAGAGTCTGCCTATTGGAAAGTGCTGAGGAAGGGTATGTCAAGATGCATGACTTGATTAGGGACATGACCATCCAAATACTACAAGAGAACTCTCAAGGCATGGTCAAAGCAGGTGCACAGTTAAGAGAATTGCCGGGAGAAGAGGAGTGGACAGAGCATCTTATGAGAGTTTCACTGATGCATAACCAGATTAAAGAAATTCCTTCCAGCCATTCACCAAGGTGTCCCTATCTTTCAACTCTATTGCTATGCAGAAATTCAGAGATGCAATTTATTGCAGATTCATTTTTTGAGCAGTTGCGTGGACTCAAGGTTCTTGATCTGTCTCGTACAAATATCACAAAACTGCCTGATTCTGTCTCTGAATTGGTGAGTCTCACTGCATTACTGCTCATTGGTTGTAACATGTTAAGGCATGTACCGTCATTAGAAAAGCTCAGGGCACTGAAGAGGTTAGATCTCTCTGGTACTTGGGCACTTGAAAAGATTCCTCAAGGCATGGAATGTCTATGCAACCTGAGGTATCTGAGAATGAATGGATGTGGTGAAAAGGAGTTTCCTAGGGGGTTGTTACCTAAGCTCTCTCACCTGCAAGTCTTTTTATTGGAGGAGTGGATTCCTCCTACTACCAAAGATAATAGAAAAGGACTGCCTGCTCTGATAACAGTTAAAGGAAAGGAAGTGGCATGCTTGAGCAAGTTGGAAAGTTTGGCATGCCATTTTGAATATTACTCAGACTACGTGGAGTATGTCAAATCTCGGGATGAAACCAAATCACTAACCACATACCAAATTCGTGAAGGACTACCGGATAAGTATTATAATTATTATCATGATGATTTCAGAAGGAAAACAATTGTTTTGAGTAACTTGAGTATCGACAAAGACGGAGATTTTCAGGTCATGTTCTTGAAGGACATTCAACACCTGGTCATTGATAATTATGATGATGCAACAAGTTTATGCGATTTTTGGTCTCTAATAAAGAATGCAACTGAACTGGAGGCTATCGAGATTAGTAGTTGCAATAGCATGGAGAGCTTGGTTTCATCTTCTTGGTTCCGCTCTGCTCCACTACCATCTCCATCTTATAGTGGTATATTTTCTGGTCTTAAAGAGTTTAAGTGTTATGGATGTCGTAGGATGAAGAAGTTGTTCCCTCTTGTCTTGCTGCCAAGCCTCATAAACCTAGAAAGGATTGTAGTTGCAGGATGTGGGAAGATGGAGGAGATAATAGGTGGAACAAGATCAGATGAAGAAGGGGTTATAGGTGAAGAAAGCAGTACCGATCTCAAACTCCCCAAGTTAAGATCTCTGAAATTGATTAGATTACCAGAACTGAAAAGCATTTGTAGTGCAAAACTGATTTGCGATTCTCTTGAAGTGATTGATGTTTATAATTGTGAGAAGCTCAAGAGGATTCCAATTTGTCTTTCGTTGCTTGAAAATGGCGAGTCATCTCCTCCCCCTTCTCTTAGAAATATTGTAATAAAACCAAGAGAATGGTGAGAGTCAGTAGTGGAGTGGGAGCATCCTAACACTAAGGATGTCCTTCGTCCCTTTGTAAGGTTTTATAGAGGATGAGTGACGACACTGCCCTTAAAAAATTACCACCCATTTTATCCACTTCTTTTAATTTGATGGTTTTAGTTTAAATGTTATATGGGCTCATCAAATTTAAAGTAATTGTGTTTTAATTGAGTGAGTCTACATTAAAATGCAAGCGCGTGAATAGTGTTTTGGTTCTGCCACAAAGGTATTGAATTTCCTATAATAATTAGAATATAATAGTTATAAGTTTTAACCCGCATTTTACTACTTAAGTAAACACCATTTAATTAACAATAATATAAATTATTTGCAATCAATAAAAGGGACTGGGTCCATTTGGTCCAGGGAAAGAGCCCAAATAAGAAAACAATAGAAGCCCAGGCCCATAAACATTTGACCCAGGGAAGATCTACAATGACACAGTGGTTGATAAAAAATAAGAAAACCACATTATTAACGCAGGTGGAAGTTACGGTAATTCGTATGCCATAGGCCATCATAACCACATAAACACAGTTGGAAGTTACGGCAATTCGCATATCACCCAAGCAAAAGTGCCTTTTCTCTTAAATGAATTTTGACCATTTTATGGCTGAGATTGATTTAAAAAAAAAAAAACTGATATTAAGATATTGGTTTTTTTAAAAAGTGGTTTTTAGTTTAAAAATATATTAATATAATATATTTTTTAAAATTTATTTTTAACACTGATATATTAAAACAAATTAAAAATATAATAAAAATCAATTTTAAAAAAAATAAGTTTTTTTCAAAAATTGCCTAACATGTTATCTGTGAAGCGAGTTTGAGTTTGACATAAATGTTGCATCATATATATTAACTTGAAATAATTTGCAGAGGAGGGAAAAGACCCAATGTATTTCTCTGTTTATACATATAGCTCTTCTTTAAGGAAATCCTCGTGAACCTTGTTGCAGCTGAATACAGAACACGAGTTAAAGCTGCAAAGAGAAAGGGGATGAATAGTACTGACAGGACTGAAACACAGATGGAACATAGAATGCTGCTTATTCTTTCGGCCTGGTTGCTTCTTGATTGCCTAAGCTGTTCACCTTCACGCATTCCATCCTCAAAACGTCTAGCACATAAACTCTTAATTTTGAGCTTTGCAATTGAACCAAGAAAAAATATTGTTCATCTGAAGCAACTAAATTCAATGAATCCTGGAACAAGCAACCAGGTGAACAAGTACCACTCAATAGCATAGTCAATGATAATCCAGTCACCGTCATGATCTCTTCCATGTCTATAGATTGTAAATAAGGGAATATAGCGGAGAAAGCTATGACAAATTGTTGATCGCATGGCGGAACTGCTAGAATGAACCTACAATGGCGTTTGCATGGACTATGAATATGAAACTGATGTCCCGTTAAAGGGCTCGCAAGCAAAATTCGAGAATCTTTGCAATGTCTTTCTGCATCTTTCAGGAACAAATATTACAAGACCGTCCAGTGGTAGAGTTCAAAAGCATGCCCCTCAGATATAGGGCTTTTTTTAAAATAAAAAAAAATGGGCGTAATTACACTGTGTAACAAAATGTAAAACTATTATTTTACCCCTATATATACTCTAATTATTTATATCTAGCAAATTAGTCGTTTTATTATGAATTACACTGAACGATTCATAATAAAACACTTATATCTTTTAGTTCTATGTTAAATAAGGACATGCCCAGGATTTTTTGGTTGCCATTTTAAAAAAAAAAAGCAAATATATTAAAAAAAAACTAGCTTTTCTTATATTTCAAAACAAAATTTTTAGTAATATCCATACAAAATTATGGTAGATAAGATTTAATTAAATATTTTTAAATTTATGGTTAGGGAAAAATTGGATCATAATTTTAAACAGACTTTTTGAAAATATTTGTTTTTTTATTAAGCCTATTTTTAAATTATTTTTTATTTGAAAAAATATTAAATTGATATTTTTTTAGATTTTTTAATAATTTTAGTATACTAATATAAAAATAAACTTTTAAAAATTTATTAAATTTTCAATTAAAAACTACTTTAAAAAAACACATCTTCACCCTACAAACTTTTAATACATATATTAGACACAAGATAGACTTTACAATCTTAATAAAATAAAAAAATACATTGCCGACCAAATATGAAAATCATTACCACACACAAGGATCAATTTGACAAAAACAACGTCAGCCAAGACATCATCAAGAAGGTCAAGGTCAAACCAAACTCATCGCTTTGCGAGACCCTGTCGAAATTCCTATATATATATATATATGGTACCATAGAAGAAGAAGAGAATATTTTTCTTGTTGCTATTAATGCGTTTGCTCCATTCATTGAATCAAAAGTACAGATTTTTTTCAATTTGCAAAAGGGGTTTGATGGATACGGTTTATATCTCCCATGGGTCACCAATGATGGCGATCGATGAAAGCATACCAGCGAGGAAATTCTTGAAGACATGGCAACAAATTTTCAAAGAAAGACCTAAAGCCATTCTTGTTATTTCTGGCCATTGGGATACCAAAGAACCAACTGTTAATGTTGTTAATCGCAATGACACCATTTATGACTTCTATGGCTTCCCCAAATCCATGTATAAGGTACTTTTGATATATTTTTCTCTCAAAGTTTTCTGTTTTGTTTTTATTTGTCAACGGTTTTTCTTATCAGGGTTGGTGAGTTTTCAGGTTGATTAAGTTTTGAGAGATTATGATCTGATATTTAGGTAGAAGAATGTCTTTAGTTCTTTGGTGTGGGCCAATTGCTTCTTTTATGTGTTATACATGTGGAGATGTTTCGAAAGTTTTGTGTTTTTTTTATTTTTGAAGGTTTTTTCTTATCTGGGTTGGTGAAATTTTGTTCTAATTGTAGCTTGATAAACTCTTAAGAGTGATAGATATGATGAGATATTGAGGAAAAAGAATAAGTTTTTCATTGATGTCTGTGATCTAATTTGCATGATTTGGAGTCTCAAGTTGAAACTAATTGTTAAAACTGTGATTACACTGCTAGAGATATCCGCTATAATATATAGTGTTGTTAAAACTGTGATTACACTGCTAGAGATATCCGCTATAATATATAGTGTTCTAAACCTTAGGGCTGTTGTTATCTGTTGCTTTCTCCTGCAGTGGAGAGTTATTGATCTGTTGAAAGTTTCTTACATTGGAGAATTTCATCTTGGTGATGATTAAAAGGCAAACAAAGGTAATGGAGTAGGAATTTCTAGAGAGGTCATAGTCAGTTTTTCCTATTAAGTGAACAGGCCTCGAAAGTCTTGTTGATGATAGACTATTTCTTCTAGACTCTACAGTGACTTGGGGGTATGTACGTGTATAGAGTTAGTAATAAATCTGAACAGAACAGCATACAGGGAAGTTTGGCTATGAATAGGACCGGCATCGGAGTTGATAGTTGCATGTAGTGAACCCACAATTAATTAGTTAGTGTTTTTAAGTTGAAACTTGTCTTTATACTGTTAATTGGATCTTTTTATTTATGTTTCCAATATTTTTCCCCTTCTTCCAGCTCAAATATACACCGCCAGGTGCTCCACTATTGGCAAAGAGGGTGAAGGAACTGCTCATGGCAAATGGTTTCAAGCGTGTTCATGAAGATAAAACACGAGGAGTTGACCATGGCACATGGGTTCCTCTGATGTTCATGTATCCTGAGGCTGACATTCCAGTGTGCCAGCTCTCTGTTCAGACTGATAGAGATGGAACTTACCATTATAACTTGGGGAAGGCATTGGCCCCCCTTAGGGAGGAAGGTATCCTCATCATGGGATCTGGAGCTACTACTCACAACTTGGGGACCATGCAACCCAGCGGCAGTCCTGTTCCTTCATGGGCTTTGCAGTTTGATACCTGGCTAAAAAATGCCCTTCTTGAAGGAAGGTATGTTTTCTCTTTGGAAAAGTCTTTGCTTATAATATACTAGACACCTGCAAATCAGGGCATCATATCTATTCATCCTGTAACTGATGTGGTCTTCGATGAATTAATGAAACTCATATATTCATAGGGGAGGGTGGTATGGAATATGGATTCGGCAGGGTTGTGACTTTTGTAATTATCAATTTCTGGAGAACTTTCATTCTAAAAAACTTTTCTTGGGAGTTTTCCATTATCCAGTTCTAGGTATTCTTGGTTTTCATCATGTGTGATTGATTAGAAATTGTGTGTTTGTTTCATTTGAGTAGTTGTGAATTCAAGACAGTCACACTTTTTTCTTCGGAGCAACTCCACTTTTAATGATTGAAGTGATTCCATTCTTTTTTATTAGGATTTAGGCATATCTTTTTCAAGATAACGATCAATTTTGCTCTCTTGATGCTTCTGCTGGTAACAACTTTGAACATGTGTTACAATTGCTGATAGAACTGGTATTATGGTAACATTTGAAATTCAAACTGTTTTTTCAAAGTATAGCTGAGAATTTCAGTAGGATGCTTGCTGAGGAAAGCAACAGGCACCAGGCAGCGGACAACGCTGTTGCTTATCAGTGTGCTTAACTTGATCACTTTCACGGGGATGTTCTCTGTTGAATATATTCTCCAGATTCTTTCAATTTACTCTATTATTTGTACATCAAAATGTATTCTACATTTCCACTCAATTACACTAATCAAGGATAGCTATCAGTTTCCTCAGTTGATCTCCATGGTTCTCTCTCTTTTTTTGCGCAGATTTGAAGACGTGAATCACTATGACTCCAGAGCACCGTATGGAAAAATGGCTCATCCTTGGCCAGACCACTTTTACCCTTTGCATGTGGCCATGGGGGCAGCGGGTGAAAATGCCAAGGCGAAGCTAGTGCACCATAGCTGGGACAATGGCACCCTTTCTTATGCTTCCTACCAGTTCACAGCACGTAAATAAAATCTTCATCAACAGTACAGTTGCTGCTGGAGTTCTTGTAGACATGAATTTGTATTATTTTTTTAACTAAAGATTCTGTATTTGCTAGATGAATTAAATAAATTTCAGTAAATATGATAAGAGATATAGTATGGTTGAAATGTTGTTGAAATGTGATAGAGATGGTGGAGTCTGCTAAACTCCAATGATTAAAATAGCAATTCTATCGTTTCTTTTATTTATAAGCAATAGCTGTGGATGAACCAAAAGTTTTATGTAGAGAGAGGTAGACTCATTTTTAAGTCCCCAACTTATACACTAACTGTGAATTAGGTGTCCAAACTAATGTTTCCATCAATTGGGTCCCTAATATTTGAAACAAATCTCACGTAGAAAATTTTGGTTCATTCTCAGGATCTTTTTCAACTTGGAAGCTAGAGCTGTAAATTTACAACATAATTATTCATCTTCCTGATTTCTTACATGAATCATATGATTTGAATGTTTTTAAACTAATCTGAATGTCCTATTCGTTCTAGCTATAAAATGTTATGAGATGGAGTGAATTATGTTGAATCACAAAGAAACAAGGAAATGCTCTGTTAATAAATAAATTAATGTAACTTAGAATTCTATCCGAAATCAAATGAAAAAAAAAAAAAGATAAAAGAAAGGAAGGGAGAGGTGGATTGCATAAAAAAATTAAATATTGTTTGCATCATTTTTATTTTTATTTTCTCGTAATACCTATACAAAAGAAATAATAAAAATAAAAAATCAAAGAATCAAAATTTACAAAACCAATAATAATAAAGAATTTATGTGTGATTTTATTTTTAGGATTATTTTGTTAAAGATAATTTTTTTTATCCACTAGATTCAGGTCTTGTTTCTGTGTAGGCGAGAAAGTTCAATTTTGGAATCTGAATCTTTCCATTATGGATCTGAATTGCCTTCATTACATATTTTCTTGGTAAATATACTTTTAAAAAAATCGCTATTAGTTGTAATATTGGGAAAGAATTATATTGAGCTGATTTACATTTATTTATTTATTGTATTCGATTACTTATTTCATAATTTTGAATTATATTAATTATAGTCAAAAGTTAAAGAGTAACCCATTAATAATTATCTTAATTGGAGTTAAAAATGAACAAAA
>Ga0307518_10001667_pt1 | contig 16412 bp, 14 predicted proteins | sample 25_EM_MG_FD_203889 | JGI IMG/M metagenome (GOLD analysis project Ga0307518, IMG submission 203889) | Populus trichocarpa ectomycorrhiza microbial communities from riparian zone in the Pacific Northwest, United States - 25_EM | ecosystem: Host-associated > Plants > Roots > Unclassified | place...
CAACCTCGACGACCCCGCGAAGGCGTGTGACGTGATCAAGGCCGCGGTCCCGCTGCTGAACGCGAACCTGCCGCCTTCCTCCTAAGCGCTCACCTCGTCGGCGATGTGCTTCGCGATCTCCAGCGCGCTGGTCGCCGCCGGTGAGGGCGCGTTCAGGACGTGCACCTGGTTCCGCGCGGTCTCGATCAGGAAGTCGTCGACGAGGGCGCCGTCCGGGCGCAGCGCCTGTGCCCGGACACCGGAGCCGTGCCGCACGATGTCGTCCTCGGTGACGGCGGGCACGAGCCGCGCGAGGCTCTCGGCGAAACGGCGCCTCGAGAACGAGCGGCGGACCTCGTCGAGCCCGGTCGGGTACGCGTACTTGCGCGCGAGCCGCCAGACGCCGGGGAAGCGGGCGACCTCGGCGAGGTCCTTCGCGGAGACGTCGCGCCAGGTGTAGCCCTCGCGCCGCAGCGCGAGCACGGCGTTGGGGCCGGCGTGCACGCTGCCGTCGAGCATGCGGGTCAGGTGCACGCCGAGGAACGGCAGCGACGCGTCGGGGACCGGGTAGATCAAGCCCCGCACCAGATGGCGGCGTTCGGGTTTCAGTTCGTAGTACTCGCCGCGGAACGGCACGATCCGCGCGCTCGGGGTGAGCCCGGCGAGCCGGGCGACCCGGTCGGCGTGCAGGCCCGCACAGTTGACGAGGCCGTCCGCGTGGATCACGTCGTCGCCGGTCGCCACCTCGACGCCGCCGGAGCGGCCGGGCCGGATCCCCAGCGCGGGCGTGCCGAGCCGCAGGTCCGCGTCGGACTCGTCGAGCAGCCGCACCAGCGCGGCACAGACGGCCGGGAAGTCGATGATGCCGGTGGATTCCACGCGCAACGCGGCGACGCACGAGACCTCGGGCTCGTACTCGCAGGCCTCGCTCGGCGTGATCAGCTTGGCCGGAACCCCGTTGGCCTCCGCGCGTTCGGCGAGCACCTTGAGCGCCGGAAGCTCGGCTTCGGACGTGGCGACGACCAGTTTGCCGCAGACCTCGACCGGCACCCCGTACTGCCGGGCGAAGTCCACAATGGACCGATTGCCGGCGGTGGACATCTTGGCCTTGAAGGAACCCGGCTTGTAGTAGAGCCCCGCGTGCACGACGTTCGAGTTGTGCCCGGTCTGGTGGGCCGCCCAGTGGTCCTCCTTTTCGAGCACCGTGACGTCCAGACCTCGTTTGGTCAGCTCCCAGGCGGTGGCGAGACCGACGATCCCGCCTCCGATGACTACGACTGTGCGCACGATCGACCAGGTTACCCGGACCGCTACCTGACAGCCGTCAGGTTCGGTGGTAGCGTACCTAACCGATGTCAGGTAAGCGGTTGAGCAGGGAAGAACGCCGGGAACGGATCCTGGCCGCGGCGGCGCGCGTGTTCGCCGCGTCCGGGTACGACGCGGCAGGGATGCGAGAGGTCGCGACGGCCGCGGGGATCAGCACGCCCGTGCTCTACGACCATTTCCCGTCCAAGGCGGCGCTGTACGCCGGCCTGCTGGAGTCCGAAGTGGACAGTCTGCTGGCCGGCTGGGCGGACCTGCCGCCGTCGGACACCGCCGAGGGGCTGCTGCGCGCCAGGGTGGCGGCGATCTTCGCCTGGATGGAGACGAACGAACGCGGCTGGCGGATGATCTTCGCCGAGACGCCGTCCGACGAGGGCGTCGCCGAAGTGCACCGGCGCGGCCAGGCCAGGTCGACCGCACAGCTGACCGAGGTGTTCGCGCAGGTCCCCGGCCTGGCGCTGACCGCGGACCTGCCGCGCGACCGCGCGAACGAAGCGCTCGCCGAAGCGGCGAAGAGCGCGCTGAACGCCATCGCCACCTGGTGGTGGGACAACCGCGACATCCCGCGGGAGCAAGTCGTCGCGCTCACGACGGATCTGTTGTGGCGCGGGCTGGGGAACCTGATCCAGGAGGACCGATGAGCATCGAAACCACCGAGCGGTACCGCCGCGCCCTCGAGACCCGGGACGTGGACCTCGCGCTGAGCGTCTTCGCGCCCGGCGCCGTGGTGCGTTCGCCGCTGACCAGCCGGGTCCGGTTCAGCGGGCACACGGAACTCAGGCCGCTGCTGGAAGTCGCCTACACGCATCTGCGCGACGTCCGGTTCCACACCGACACCGGGGACGGCGACACGCGCGTCGTCGTCTACACCGCGCGCATCGGCGACGAGGAGATCGAAGAGGCGGCGGTGCTGAAACTCGGCGAAGACGGGCTGATCTCCGAAGTGACGCTGTTCGTGCGGCCGCTGCCCGGGCTCGTCGCGCTGATGGACGCCTTCGGCCCGGACATCGCGCGCCGCAACGGCCGCACCTTCGCGGCCCGGTTGCTCGCGGTGGCCGCGAAGCCGTTGCTGGCCATGGTGCGGTCCGGGGACCGGCGGGCGGTCCCGCTCGCCGGACCCCGTTGACGAGCGGGGGCTGAGGGACGCTTTCCCTGCATCTCATGCGACGGTCGTGAGTGGCTAAGTTCGTTCTATTGAGGGGTAAGTCGAACGTGGCATGCCCTTCACAACTGTCCACAAAGGATGCCAACTCGCCATGTGCGTCCGATTTGGGAGCTTTGCGCTGGGGTCGTGAGCGGTAATGATCGTTCTAACCCTCTTTGCCACTCACGACCCGCGGGCCGAGCCGGTACTTTCGCGTGACTGGGTGGACGACACTTCACGCGGCCACGGGCACCGGAGCGCCTTCGTCTTCGGGGTCTTCGAGGACCTTCGGCACCCCGCGCAACGTGAACAAGACGCTCACCGCCAGCACCGCCATCAACCCCGCCGAGCACAGCATCGTCACCTGCAACCCGTCGACGAACGCCAGTTTCGCGTTGGCCAGGACCAAAGCGCCCTGTTCCGGCGGCAACTGGGCCGCGACCTGGACGGCGCCGCCGAGGGTGTCCGAGATCGCTTCCGACGGCACGCCCGGTGGGATGACGAGCTCGCTCCGGTACAGCGCGCCGAGCACGCTGCCGAGGACGGCGATGCCCAGCGCCCCACCGAGTTCGGTCGCCGTCTCGGAGATGGCCGACGCCGCGCCCGCCCTGGCCTTCGGCACGACGCCGAGCACCGTGTCCGTCGCGACGGTGAGGATCAGCGCCAGCCCCACGCCGAAGACGATCATCGCCGCCAGCAGATCGGTGTAGACGATCGTCACGCCGATACCCGAGTACAACGCGAACCCGATCGCCGACAGCGCGCAGCCCAGCCCGATGGTGACCGCGCGGCCGAAGAGCTTGATCCCCAAGGGCGCGAGCACCCCGCCGACGATCGCGCCGCCCATCCCGGGCAGCCCGGCGAGCCCGGACTTCAGCGGCGACCAGCCCGCCACCAGCTGCAGGTACTGCGCGAACATCAGCGAGACCGCGAGCTGCGCGAACATCGCCAGGATCGTGGTGCCGACGGTCGCCGAGAACGCCCGCCGCGCGAACAGCTTCAGATCCATCAGCGGTTCGGCCAGCCTCGGCTGCCGCAGGACGAACGCCAGCAGGCAGCCGAGCCCGAGCACCGCGGCGACCGCGACGTCCCAGTGCCCCCAGCCCTGGTACGCGACTTCCTTGATCGTGTAGACGATCCCGACCATGCCGGCGATCGACAACAGCACGCTGACGACGTCGATCCGGCCCGGCGCGGGGTTCTTCGATTCGGGCAGGATCAGCGCGCCCGCGATCACCATGACCACCACCACGGGCACGTTGACCAGGAACACCGAACCCCACCAGAAATGGTCGAGCAGGAAACCGCCGACGAGCGGCCCCATGCCGAAGCCGAGGATCGTCAGCCCGCTCGAAACCCCGATCACGGCCGCGCGTTCCTTGCCGGTGAACACGTTCCGCACGATCGACAGGGTCGACGGCATCAGCGTCGCGGCGGCGATCCCGAGCAGCGCGCGGGCGGCGATCAGGAGTTCCGCCGTCGGCGCGTACGCCGTGATCACCGAAGCGACCCCGAACAGCGACGCCCCGATCAGCAGCAGCTTCTTCCGGCCGACGCGGTCGCCGATGTTCCCCATCGTGATCAGCAGCCCGGCGAGCGCGAAACCGTACGCGTCGGCGATCCACAGCAGTTCCGTCGTCGACGGGTGCATCTGCTCCGAAAGCGACGGCAGCACCAGATGCAGCACGGTCAGATCGATCGCGATCAGCAGCTGCGCCAGCACGCAGACCGCGACCGTGCCGATCTTGCGGCCCTTGCCGATGGTCACCGCGATACCCCGAAGGTGAGCTCCGGCGAGTGCCGCGCGGTCCCGTTCTCGCCGTCTCCCAGGTAGAACCGCGTGCTGAGGGTGCGGGCCGCCGGGTCGAGGACGCTGCGCCACAACGTCCGCCACGGCTCGCCGGGCTCGACGGCGAAGGACGCCGCGTCGAGTGCGGCGCGCGGCCCGGCGCCGGCTTCCTTGGTGACGGTGCGCAGCCGCTCGTAGGTGCGCATGGTGTCCGGCGTGTCCTCCGGCAACGCGTCGACGTCCGGGTGCCGGTGCAGCAGGTGGTTCGTGACGCACAGCGGCCCGTCGGCGACTTCGACGAAATACTCGATGTCGTGCGCTCCGCGTTCGTACACGAAGCCGCGGCCCGAGGCGTCGGCGACGATGTAGTGACAGGGCGCGCCGTGCGAGTACTGCTTGGCGAGCATCAGGGCTTCCTTGGCCTCGTCGAGGTTTTCGCAGGTGTCCAGCAGATAGCGGCACACCTGCATGACCGAGAGACCCGCCTGCGGACCGGGATCGTCCGCCAGTGGCGCGGCCGCTTCGATGTCGGCCATCAGCAACGCGATGACCAGCCCGGCCTCGTTGACCCCCTCCGTCGCACCGTCCATTGTGGACATCGTCAGCGTGGTCGAGGCGATGCCGTCGTCGGGGATCGTCGTCAGGACATAGGGCCGGGACGCCATCGGCACGGTCCCGTCGTCGACGGGCTCCTCGCCCGCCATCACCGCGCCCAGCTGGGTCCAGCTCATGGTGAAGAAGTCGTAGTTCCGGCCGAGCTCGCTCCCCGTCCACAGCGCCGAACACCCCGACCCGGCGGGCAGCGCGCTCGCGTCGTCGAAGGAGACCGCCGCGTCGGCCGGGAGCCCGTAGGCCTCGGCGAACCCGGCGAGGCGTCCGGCGTACTCGGGCCAGTTCCGGGCGAACCAGGTCCGCCGCGCCTTGGCCGTGATCGGGTCGATCGACGAGGGCGACCAGTCCGAGCGCGCCTTCACCTCGGCGCCGAGCGCCTGGCCGATCTCGGCCTGGGAGCCGCGCAGGGTCAGATGCCGCACGGCGAGGAAGTCTTCGGGAGATCCAGCTGCGTAAGTCATGTCCGGAGGGTCTCCGCGACCGCTGACCGTCCACGCACCGATGGCTGACGGCCGTGTCATCCGAATGTCATGTGCCCCGCGCGAAAGTGGTTCCACCAAGGCAACGACAAACGAGGGAAACCATGCTCAGCAACAAGGTGTACATCATCGGCGGGGCCGTCCTCAGCGTCCTCTTCGTCGCGCTCGCGCTGGTCGAGTTCTCCACCGGCTACCCGGACGACGGCCTGCAGGACCTGCTCTACGCCGTCCTGAGCGCCGGTGCCGGCGCCCTGCTGTACGTCCTGGACCGTCGTCAGCGCGCGCGGCGTGATGCCCGATGAGGAACATCGACGGCGGCTTCCTCGCCGCACCCGACCAGGCCTCCCTCCAGCGCCGCGAGCAGGACGTGCGCAAGGGAAAGCTCGCGCTGATGCTGGCCGTCGTCGGCGGTTTCGTCGCACTGGTCGCCGGCTACAACGTCTTCGCGGACTTCTCGCCGGTTTCGCTGGTCGTGACGATGCTCGGGCTGGCCGCCGCGGTCGGCGGCGGGATGCTCACCCGGCACCTGATGCGCGCGGTGCGGTTCCGGGTGCACAAACCGAACGCGGGCCTGGTCGGCGCCGCGAAGCTGACCGGGATGGTCGTGGTCGTCCTCGGCTTCATCGCCCTGGTCGGCTCGCTGGAAGGGCCTGGCGTGCTGCGGATCATCGCGATCGCCGTCGGCTGCGCGGCCATCGCCTACGTGAAGTCGCTGCACGACCAGCAGTGGGTGCTCTTCGAACTGGACGCGGTGGGCGTCCGGATCGAGCGGACCGTCGTGCCCTGGCGTGACGTCACCCGGCTCACCATCGATCCGGTCGGCCCCGGGATGACCCGCCTCGGCGCCGTCGGAGTCAACGCGGCGCCGCTGTACGTCGCGGTCCAGGACAGCGAACTCGACCAGCGTCACCTCGCCGAAGCCGTCGGCCGTTTCGCGCCGCAGGGAACGCAACTGACCCGCGCTTAGGCCAGTTGCGCGGCCCCGCGAACGCCGAGACCTCGGCGATAGGCCCGGTCGAAGTCGTCGCCGAGCCGTTCCCGCACGGTCGTCCTGAGCAGGGCGGCGTCCAGATCGACGGCGAACGTGGTGCCCCGGATGGTCACCGCCGCCCCGATCAGAACCGCCGCCCGCTCGGCGTCGCCCCGCAGCAGCGCGACGCCCGCGAGGCCTTCGACGGCGCAGGCCACGGTGGTGCTGTCGTTCCAGCCGTCCGCGGACTCCAGTGCCAGCCGATGCAGTTCCTCGGCCCCGTCGGCGTCGCCCTCGGCGGCCAGGACCCAGCCGAGGGAGATCTGCGCACCGGCCCGCACCCCTTCGGCCGCGAACGAACCACCGGAACACTCCGCGAGCGCGCGCTCGCTCAACGCGCGGGCCGCCGCCAGGTCGCCCTCGTGCCGGGCGAGGAACGACAGCCCGACGTACCCGGCAGCCCGGCTTTCGGGCATCCCGGCGCGGCGCGCGATCTCGATGGCGAGTTCGAAATCCGCCCGCGCACCCGCCGCGTCGCCGTGGAGCAGCTTGCTGCCGCCGCGACGGCACAGCAGGTCCGCGTTGTCGTCGGACGCGCCGAGTTCCCGCATCAGCCGCAGGGCCTCGTTCATCGTTTCGAGGGCTTCGGCCTGCCGGTTCGTCCAGATCAGGATCTGGGACAGATGGTCGAGGGCCATGGAAAGGCCCCAGCGTTCCCCGATCGAGCGAAACGCCTGCGCCCCCTCGCGCAGGAACTCCTCCGCCGTCTCGAGGTCGCCCTGCATCAGCGCGCGGAGGCCGTAGCCGGTCGGCGCGAGGGCGAGACTCCAGGCGTCGCTGTTCGCCAGCAGCACCCGGCTGCGTTCGATCAGCGCGTCGTCGTCGCCGGGCGGGCCGGTCACGACACCCATCAACAGCAGCAGCGCCGGGTTCCGGGGTGCCTTGACGAGGCTCAGCATGAGCCCCTCCAGCAGCGGCAGGTGCCGGTCGAGCGCCTCGTGGCTCCGCAGTCCCGCGGCGGCGGTGAGCACGCAGAGCTGGTGCTCCTCTTCGAGTCCGTCCGGCGCCCGCTCCCCGAGCCGTTTGACCACTTCCAAGCACAGCGTCGAGCCCTCGAACCGGCGGCCGCGCATCCACCAGTACGTCACCAGCGAAGCCGACAGCCGGAGCGCGATCCGCACGTCGGATTCGACGGCCCAGCGCAACGCGGCGAGGAGGTCGTCGTAGGCGGCGTCGAGGCGGTCGAGCCAGCGCAGCTGGTCGCCGGTGCGCAGCATCGGATCCGCTTCCTCGGCGAGGGCGAGGAAATGCTCGGCGTGCGCGCGCCGCATCCGGTCGGCTTCGCCCGCTTCGGTGAGTTTGCCCGCGAAGAAGGCCCGGATCGTTTCGAGCATCCGGTATCGGTCGCCGCCGCGTTCGACGAGCGATCTGTCCACAAGGGACGGAAGCAGCTCCGCGGTGTCCGGCACGCCGCAGACCGCTTCGGCGTCGGCCAGCGTCGTGCCGCCCGCGAAAACCGTCAGCCGCCTGCCCAGCAGGCGCTCGTCCTCGTCGAGCAGATCCCAGCTCCACTCCACGACGCCGCGCAGGGTGCGATGCCTGGTCTCGGCGGTCCGGCTGCCTCGCGAGAGGAGCCCGAACCGGTCGTCCAGCCGCGCCGCGATCTCGCCGATGGGCAGCGTCCGCACGCGCGCGGCGGCGAGTTCGATGGCCAGCGGCAATCCGTCGAGCGCGGCGCAGACCCGCTGGACGTCGCCCGCGGTGGTGTCGTCCACGGCGAATCCCGGATCACCCGCCCGCGCGCGGTCGGCGAACAGCCGGACGGCGGCGAACTCCAGCGACCGGGCGGGCGGTGTACCCGGCGGCGGCACGGCGAGCCGCGGCACGGGGGAGACGATCTCGCCGGTGATCCCCAGCGGTTCGCGGCTGGTGGCGAGCACCCGCAGCGCCGCGGCGGCGCCGAGCAGCCGGGCGGCCAGTTTCGCGGCGGCCTCGACCAGATGCTCGCAGTTGTCGAGCACCAGCAGCACCGCCCGATCGGCCAGCGCGTCGATCAGCCGGTCCAGCGGCGCGTTCTCCACCGGCGCGGTGACCGTCCCGAGCGCGACCGTCCGCAGGCCGAGTGCGGTCAGCACGGCGTGGGCGACGTCCGCGTCCTCGGTGTACGGCGCGAGTTCGACGAAGACCGCCGGAAGGTCCATCGCGGCCGCGGCCTCGATGGCCAGCCGGGTCTTGCCCGTCCCGCCGGGGCCGGTCAGCGTCACCAGGCGCGAGCGGTCCAGCTGGTCGAGCACGTGCCGAAGGTCGCCTTCGCGGCCGATGAAGCTGGTGAGCTGTGCGGGAAGCGGTGCGGTTGTGGTTTTGACGGGCGGCGTCTCACCCCGCAGCACGGCCAGATGCGCGGCGGCGAGTTCGGGGCCGGGGTCGGCGCCGAGCTCGTCGGCCAGGACCCGGCGGGCGTCCTCGAACGCGGTGAGCGCGTCGGCCTGACGGCCCGCGGCGTGCAGGGCGCGGATCAGCAGCGCGCGCGGCCGTTCCCGCAGCGGCTGCTCGTCGATGACTTCGCGAAGCTCGGCGAGGACGTCTTCGTGCTGTCCCAGCTCGAGTTCGGCCTCGACGCGGTCTTCGATCGCCGATGTCTTCAGCTCGTCCAGCCTCGTGACCTGCGGATCGCGGAACGGCGCGTCGGTGATGTCGGCGAACGCCGGACCGCGCCAGAGTCCGAGAGCATCGCGAAGCAGTTCCGCCGCCTTCGGGGCGTCTCCTGCCGCGAGAGCGCGTCGTCCTTCGGTGGCGAGCCGCTCGAACCGGTGCACGTCGACGTCGTCGGGGTCCACGGCGAGCCGGTAGCCCGCCGGGCTGAACTCGACGGGCGCGAGCTCCTTCAGCGCGCCACGCAGCCGCGAGACCTGCGATTGCAGCGCGTTCGCCACACCATCGGGTGGTTGTTCGCCGTAGAGACCGTCGATGAGCCGTTCCGCCGGGACGACCCGGCCCGCCTCCAGCGCGAGCAACGCGAACAGCGTCCGTACCCTGGGCCCGCCGATCGGAACGGTGGTGCCGTCGTCGCGGCGCACCTCCGTCGCCCCCAGCACGCGGAATCGCATGGGTTAGAGAGTAAGGCGTTGTTGACCTGGGCGGATCCAGCCCGCCCGAGAACCGCCGAATGGCGTCTATACACTTCGCCGGGTCCCCACGCAATGGGAGAGGTATGTCTGAGCAGGAACCCGTGGTCCTCGGTCAGCCGACCGTCGGCGACGAAGAGCTCGCCGCGGTGGCGGAGGTGTTCCGGTCCGGCTGGCTGGCCGGTGCCGGTCCCGCTTGCCGCCGTTTCGAGGAACGCTTCGCGAAGACCGTCGGCACTGCGCACGCCCTGACCACCAGCAACTGTGGCTCGGCACTCTTCCTCGGGCTGCGTGTGCTCGGCGTGAAGCCGGGCGACGAGGTCATCGTCGGCGACTACACGTTCCCCGCCACCGGCCACGCCGTGCTCCAGGCGGGCGCGACCCCGGTGTTCGCCGACATCCGCCCGGACGTGTGGAGCGCCGACCCGGCGTCGATCGAAGCGCTGATCACCCCGCGCACGGTCGGCATCCTCGCCGTCGACGTCGCCGGGCAACCCGGGGACTTCGACGAGTACCGCGCCATCGCCGACAAACACGGCCTGTGGCTGTTCGAGGACGCCGCCTGCGCCGCGGGCGCGACGTACAAGAACCGCCCGGCCGGCAGCCTCGCCGACCTCGCCGCGTTCTCCTTCCACGGCCGCAAGGGCATCACGGCGGGCGAAGGCGGCGCGCTGGTCTCGGACCGCGAAGACCTCATCGCGCACGCGCGCAAGCTGCACACTTACGGCATCGAGCCCGCGATCACCCGCGAGGGTTCCGGAGCCTTGCCGATCCCGGAGTTCCACGAGCTGGGCTACAACTTCCGGCTCTCGGACGTGCAGGCCGCGATCATGAACGTCCAGCTGGACCGCCTCCCGGATCTGCTCTCGGCCCGCCGTTCGGTGGCCAAGCGCTACCATGAGGCGTTCGAGAACCTGCCCGGTCTCGACGTCCCGGTGGAACTGCCGGACCGCGAACACCCGTGGCAGGCCTACATCCTCACCGTGGACCCGGAGATCGACCGCGACGCGCTCGCGCTGCGGATCCGCGAGCAGGGCGTGCAGTGCAACTTCGGCACCTACGCCTCGCATCTTCAGCCCATCTACGGCAAGAAGCAGACCTTGCCGGTTTCGGCGGACCTCTTCGCCCGTCATCTCGCCATCCCGATGCACGCCAACCTCACCGATGCCCAGGTCGACCAGGTCATCGGGACCGTCAGCGCCGCACTGCCGAGCTAGGAGAGAAATGCCCGACAAGAAGGTCCTCTTCACCGGGGGCGGCGGTTTCATCGCCGCGCACGTCATCCCGATGCTGATCGAAGGCGGCTACACCGTCCGCGTCTTCGACAACATGACGCGCGGCGACCGCGCCAGGATCAACGAGTTCGTCGCCACCGGCAAGGTCGAACTGGTCGAGAAGGACGTGCGCTACGGCGGCGCCGTGCGTGAGGCCATGCGCGGCTGCACGCACGTCATCCACTTCGCCACCGTGTCGATCAACAAGTCGGTCGCGGACCCGCACGAGTCCATCGACATCAACATGGTGGGCAACCACAACGTCTTCGCCGCCGCGGCGGACGAGGGTGTCGAGCGGCTCGTGTTCGCCTCGACCGCGTCCGTCTACGGCGACCCGAAGCGGCTGCCGATGCACGAGGACGACGAGCTCAAGCCGCTCACGCCGTACTGCATCTCGAAGCGCGCGGGCGAGGACATGCTCGGCTTCTACGAGCGCACCAAGGGCCTGTCCTGGAACGCGCTGCGGTTCTTCAACGTGTACGGCCCCGGCCAGAAGATCGAGGCCTACTACACGTCGGTGATCAACCACTTCATCCAGCGCCTGCGCGCCGGCCAGCCGCCGATCATCGACGGCCGCGGCGACCAGTCGATGGACTTCGTGCACGTCACCGACCTGGCCCGCGCCGTCGTCGCGGCATTGGAATCGGAGAAGGCGAACCTGCCGATCAACATCGGCACCGGTATCGACACCTCCATCGCGACGCTGGCGAAGATCCTCATCGACGCCGTCGGCGTGAACGTCGAGCCGCTGTTCAACGAGCGTGACGTGCTCGTTTCGCGGCGTGCCGCCGACATCACCCGTGCGCGCGAAATCCTCGGCTGGGAGCCGAAGATCTCCGTGGAAGAGGGCATGTACGAACTGGTGAAGGCTTCGGAGGGATGACCGCCGGGCCAGGGGAGAGCCGCCCCATGCGTATCGCCGTGGTGAACAACTTCTTCCCGCCGAGGGTGGGCGGAAGCGCGCACATGGCGGCGTCCCTGGCCGAGCAGTACGCGGCGCGCGGGCACGAGGTGCTCGCGATCACCGCCGCGTACGCCGACGCCCCGGCCGACGAGACGAAGGACGGCTACCGCGTCGTCCGCCTGCCCGCGGTGAAGATGCCGCAGCTGGGCCTGTCGATCGACTTCGACATGAGCTTCGCCTCGCTGCGGCCGGGGAACTGGCGTCGGCTGCGGAAGCTGCTGGACGAGTTCAAGCCCGACGCGATCCACCTGCACGGGCAGTTCTTCGACCTGTCGTGGCTGGCCGGGCGGTACGCGCGGCGGCACAAGCTGCCGATGCTGCTCACCATTCATACGCTGCTGATCAGCGACAACAAGCTGTACGGCGGCGTCTTCCGGTTCCTGGACACCGTGCTGGTGAACCCGATCCTGCGCTACCTCAAGCCGCGGTACGTCATCCTCGACAAGCTCGGCGTCGACTACTGCGTCGAGCGCTACGGCACGAGCGACGCGAACTCGGACTACTTCCCGATCGCCGTCGACACCGGGAACTTCGAGAAGCCGCTTACGAAGGATGTGCGGGCCGAGCATGGGCTGGGCGACGGTCCGGTGATCGTCTCGCTCGGGCACGTGATCCCGTTGCGCAACCGGCTTCCGCTGGTCGAGGCGCTGCCGTCCATTTTGGACAAACACCCCGGCGTGAAGGTGGTCGTCGTCGGCCGCGTGTATCACGACGTCTTCCTCAAGCGGGCGGAAGAACTCGGGGTCGCGGACGCCATCATCGTCACCGGCGCCGTGCCGAAGGCCGATGTGCCCTCGTATTTCGCGGCGGCCGACATCGTCACGCACGACCTCAACGGCGGCTGCGGCACCGCGTCGCTGGAGGCGATGCTTTCGGGCACCGCGACCATCGCGTCGGTCACCGAGGACAACTACCCGGGCATCGAACTGCGCAACGGCGAGAACATCCTGCTGGTGCGCCCGGACGACAGCGAGGCGGTGGCGAACACCGTCATCGAACTGCTCGACGACCCGGAGAAGCGGGCTTTGGTGGCACAGCGGGAAAGCGCGATGGTGCGGGCCAACTTCGGCCTCGACGTCGTCGCCGAGGAACACCTGCGAACCTTCGAGAAACTGGTGGCCGAGGCCGATGTTCTTCGATGACGAGCGCAGCAACCGGCTGCGCCCGCAGATCCTGACCGAACTCGTTTCGCAGTACATGAACGACGCCGAGCGCGCTCGTTTCTACGGACTGCCGGAGACGACGCGGGTCCGCGAGCGCGTCAAGATCATCAGCCCGGAGAACCTGAAGATCGGCGAACACTGCTGGATCGGCGAAGGCGCCGCGCTCGACGCGAGCGGCGGGCTGGAGATCGGTGAGCACACCAGCATCGGCCTGAACACGCTGATCTTCACCCATTCCAGCTGGCTCGCGAACATGACGCTGCAGAACCACTCCGGCAGCGACCTCATCGAACGCAAACCCGTGAAAATCGGCAAAGGCTGCTTCATCGGCGGCCTCGTGGTGATCATGGCAGGCGTCACGATCGGCGATTTCGCCACCGTGCAGCCGAATTCCGTGGTCGCCAAGGACGTCCCGCCGCGCAGCCTGGTGGCGGGCAACCCGGCGCGCGTCTTCCAGAAGTACGACGACGAGTACATCCAGTCCGAAGTGGAGCGTGTGCGCGGCGAGAACGCGCGGCGGCGGGCGCTGGCCGAGGAACGCGGGGACGCTCCTGGGGCTTGGGGTGCCCCCGCCGGCGATTTCACGGAGTAGCTCGGGTCCCCGTATCGAGCCGGGGCGAAGGCTCCTTTCGCCGCATTAGACGCGACGAAGGGAGCCTTCAGCCCACGCGCAGCGTGTGCGGCTCCGCAAGAGCGCGATCGTCCACCACTGTGTCGAGTGATGAAGTCCGGCTCGATTCCGCAGTACGTTCGATGCCGATGATTCAGGTGACTCTCGCCGATTGGGCGGCCATGCCGCGGAACCGGGACGAAGTAAGTCGCGGCGTCCTGGTCGCGGCGCCGTTCCTGGACACCCGGCACCAACAGGCGGTCACGCGACTGGCGTACTGGCTGGACGAACGCCTTCCCGATCTGGTCGCCCTCGCCGGAGTCGAACTGTTGCTCGCCGAGGAGCCGTTGACGATTCGTGTACCGGACGTCCTCGTCACGAGTTCGACCGACCTGAGTGTCCGCAGGATCTCGCCGTCGGACGTGCGGCTCGTCATCGAGGTGCTGTCCGAGGGAACCGTCCGCACCGACCGGGTCACCAAGTTCTCCGAGTACGCCGAAGTCGGCATCGAGCACTACTGGATCGTCGACCTCGACGATCCGGCGAGCATGACCGCCTACCGCCTGATCGACGGCGAGTACGAGAACTTCGGCGAGCACACCGGCAAGGTGAGCCTCGACTTCGACGGCGCTCCGCTCACTCTCGACCTCGACGCGCTGACCACCCGCCACGCGCGGTGCTGGACCTGGCCGGCGACGATGTGGGAATAGGGACACTCAACGTCCCGATTCCCACATCGTCGAGTGCCGGACGCGAGGCGGCTCGCCCTCGGATCAAGATCAACGGAGGATTGGGGACACTCAACGTCCCCGATCTTCCGTTGATCTTGGTCCTACCGGCGAGCGGGGAGGATTCCGGACACTGAACGTCCGAAATCCTCCCCGCTCGCCCACACCCCTGCCGTGGGGAGTCGTCGCGAACTCCTGGCAACCAGAACGCTTGAATGTCCATAAAGGACCGTCAAGCGTAGCGAAATGTCCGATCGATCACTGTATGACCGGTTCTAGGCGGGGGTCGTGAGTGGCAATGATCGTTCTAACCCTCTTTATCACTCACGACCTCCGCCAGAACCGGACATCATGACACTAACCGGACGTGTGATCGGCGCACGTTGTCCCTTGTGGACACTTTGTGCCGAGTAAGCCCGCAAGTCGGGTCCGGAACCCTGCTGTCTAGGCCGGTCATCTCATCCCGAAGTCGGCGAAGACGGCCTGCGCGACGGGGGTTCGATCACGCCACCTTTGCCTTACCCCTCAATAACCCTCTTTTCCACTCACGACCCCCACCGGTATTGGACATCTTGACATCAATCGGGCAGGTAATCGGCGCGGTGTGTCCTTTGTGGACACACTGCACCGAGGTGAGCTCGCACGTCGGTCCGCAACCCCTGCCGTCCAGGGTGGCCAGCTCATCGGGCGCCGCGGGGACCGGCAGCATTCAGAGGACTAAACGCGCGTCGCACCAGCGCAGGCCGCGTACCGCGTAGCCAGGAACTCACCCCGAGGATCCCCGCTGTACGACCAAACTCCGGCATCCGCCCGCGTCCCCAGATGCCGGAACTGTTCGACGGCCTCGTCGAACCGCCCGTTCTCCACGAGCGCCTTCGCCAGGTACGCCCGGTCGCCCCGTTTCTCCGGATAGTCTTCGCCGTCGAGCAGCGCCAGGATCCCGTCGAGGGCTCCGGAAACCCGAGGGGAACGCCACGCGGGAACGTCCTGGAACTCGGCTTCGTGCGCGGCGACCAGCAGCAGCGGAGCCAGCTTCGGCGACTCCGCGGCCGCGGTCTCGGCGAACTCCCACATCAGCTCGTTCGAGCCGAACCACTTCTGGCACCAGTACTGCAACGCCCGCGAGTGCGCACCGCGGTGCCGCGGGTCGCGGGCGACGAGTTCCGCCCAGACCTTCCGGTACTCGTCGTTTTCGTACTGCCGCCCCATCGCGATCGTGAGCGCGGTCACCCACGGCGTCGGGTCTTCGGGAGCCAGCCCCGCCGCCTCGTGCGCGGCCTCCTCGGCCTGCTCCAGCACCCGGAAGAACGCGGCGAACTGCTCCTGCGTGACGTGCTTCGCCTGCAGTGAACTGCGCACCTCCCAAGCCACGTCCACCAGTGACGCGGCGTTGACGAGCACCGCGCCGGGGTCACCCGGGCGGGCCTTCCGCCACGCGCGCAGCCACTCGTCGTCCTTCGCGGCGGCCTCGCCGAGCGCGTCGGTCACTTGATCGCGGCGAGCCCAGTTCCCCCAGGTCGACGCCAGCAGCGCCGCGGCGCCTTCCCATTCGCCGCGGGCGGTCGACTCCTGCACGGCGAGGATCTCCCCGTCGGTCCGGTACTCCTCGGCCGACACTTCGTCGTCGGCCGGGAGACCCCAGCGCGTGACGTCCGGGATCCTGCCCTTGAACTTGGGTTTCTCCGGCGGCAGCAGCGCGGCGAATTCTTCGGGCGTCAGCACGTTGTTGAGTTCGTCGATGCTGACGCCGCGCCGCTTCGCTTCCTTCATCACGGCGAAGACGGCCTTGCGTTGACGGGATTTGAGCAGCCAAAGCATGGAAACTCCTTAAGAACGAACAAGTGTGAGAGCCGGCCGGTAGCCGGCGGGCACCCCGGCGGCCGTCAGCAGCGCACGCAGCGGCGCGGTGTCGGATTCGGCCGCGGCGGCCTGGTCGAGCGCGGGTTCCAGCCGGTCTTCCAGCGGCTCGTCCACGGTGAACGGCGCCGGTCCGGACCACGAAAGCGACCATCGCCCCGCGCCGACGTCGGTGAGCGCCGCGTGGACGACGACCGACAGCCGTCGGCGGACCGAGACCGCGGCGAACTCCCGGCGGGCGCGCGGACCGGCGCCGGCGGGCGGCGCCGCGCCGGGATCGGCCAGCTCCTCGTGCCTGCCCGCGTCGAGCAGGTCCAACGCCATGTCCAGGGTGCGTTCGCCCAGGATCTCGGCGGCGGCTTCGGCGGCGGCGTGACGATGGCTGATGGCGACCA